>Ga0316206_1000475_pt1 | contig 52598 bp, 37 predicted proteins | sample 6monthpyrite_MG_FD_204942 | JGI IMG/M metagenome (GOLD analysis project Ga0316206, IMG submission 204942) | Microbial mat bacterial communities from mineral coupon in-situ incubated in ocean water Damariscotta River, Maine, United States -... | ecosystem: Environmental > Aquatic > Marine >...
CAAGTTAAGGGGTCAAGTGCCATATTGACTGTTAATTTTGTGACATATTACTGAATATGTGTAAATTAGTATCAGTTAATATGATATTTGACCCCTATATCCATGACAAGTCTTCTGTTTTTCGTTCAAGATGACGAATCGTCGCCGATTCTGAGAGACTGTGCCAGGTATTTCTCTTTGCTTGATTGGTTTATTCCGCATATCTTGATTGAATGTTAATCAGTAGTGGACGTTTAATACAGAAAACGCTTATTCATGAGTGCGAAATGTACGCTCTACTCTCTGTCCTAATTTATTAGTTTTCCCGGTTGAGGAGCGAGTTACGACATGAAGCTAGCCAGATGGTTAAATTTGTGTTTCTATGGGGAAACATGGTATTTTTGTTCGCCGAACTCGAATGGTAGATAGCCGAGGCTGAGGAGTTAAAGTGTAGGATATGCTATGGGTCAAAGGTATAAGCGATTGTACGGTGGTGTAGGATTTTTATACATCATTGCTAGTTAGCCAATATCGATTCCTGTCTTTTTCTGAAGAGCTAGAGTTATAAAGACATGCCTTCCATGGAGTGGGGCATAGCATTAGTTAACCCTAACGTTTCAAAAAAAACGGGTTAAAAATCGTTCCACTGCTTTATTTACCGCACCTAAGGACGAATACTCGATTTTTCTAAAACTCACAATGAGTGACATTGCTCATCTTAGAAAAAACTCTGTTTCGCTCTTATCTACAGCAACTAAATATTTTTTCCTCCATTTTTTTGAAACGTTAGGGTTAATACTAACAAGTAGAGTAGGTTATGGCGAAACGTCCCCATTCAAAAAAATCTGACAAGACTCAGCTCAAAGAACCACAAGCTGAGACACTACTACCTGAATTTGAAGAAGGTTTTCCTATCGTTGCAATTGGGACTTCTGCAGGTGGGTTGGAAGCCTTCGAAAGCTTTTTTAAGGTTATGCCACCTGATTCCGATATCGCTTTTATTTTAATCGCCCATCTTGACCCGACCCACGTTAGCCTGCTGCCAGAATTGGTGCAAAAACGGACAAAAATGTCGGTGTATCAAATACGGGATGGAATGAAAGTTGCTCCGAATCACATCTACGTCATTCCACCTAATAACCAGTTGGAAATACTCAATGGTGTTTTACAACTGGTCGAATTGTCTAAGCCAAGAGCAACCAATCTACCCATAGACTCATTCTTTCGCTCACTAGCCAGAGATCAAGGCGCCAACGCTGTCTGCATTATTCTGTCCGGCACGGGTACGGATGGAACCTTAGGTTTGAAGGCCATCAAGGGAGAGGTCGGTATGGTGATGGTACAAGACGAGGCATCAGCCAAATACGATGGGATGCCCAGAAGCGCGATTTCTACCGGCTTGGCCGACTTTGTCATGTCTCCCGACAAAATGCCTGAACAACTTATCAAGTATACCAAGCACGCTTCGTTCAAAGGCCTTCGAGTATTTTCTCCACCCGAAGGGGCAATAGAGTCAATACCGAATGCACTGCAAAAAATATACATTACGTTACGCACAAAAAGGGATCACGATTTTTCGCTGTATAAAAAGAACACCATCTGCCGTCGTATAGAACGGCGTATGAATGTCCATCAGATAGCTGATATAAATGATTACGCACGCTACCTTCAGAACAGTGAGCGTGAAATCAACATTCTATTCAAAGAGCTATTAATCGGGGTGACCAATTTCTTTAGGGACGCGCCTGCATTCGATACCTTGCGTGATAATTTTTTACCTAAAATGCTCGCTAACAAACCCGATGGTTACACCATTCGAGTATGGGTCGCGGGTTGCAGTAGCGGAGAAGAGTCGTATTCACTAGCCATTATCCTGCAGGAATGCATGCAGAGTATGAAGCGGCACTTTAATGTGCAGATTTTCGGCACCGATATTGATGAAGACGCGATTAACATGGCACGAGCAGGGCTCTACCCCCAGAGTATTCTTGCCGATGTATCTATGGCACGCCTTGATAAATTCTTCCGCCAGGAAGAGGGAGGGCAGTATCGAATCAATAAGTCGATTCGCGAAATGCTGGTGTTTGCCCCGCAAAGTGTGATTAAGGACCCACCCTTTACCAAGCTGGATATTCTGTCTTGTCGTAATCTATTAATTTATCTTGGTCCCGAATTACAGCGAAAACTACTACCTGTATTCCATTACAGCTTGAAAGCAGATGGTATTCTTTTCCTAGGCTCATCCGAAACGATCGGGCAGTTTAGCAATCTTTTTTCTGTATTAGACAAAAAATGGAGGCTGTTCAGCCGACAACTCGCTAGTCAGCTTGATCGTCCGATGTTGCATTTTCCTGTCAGTACATCACTGATCGATCAATCTCAGGCATTGATTCCAGGCAATATCAGAAAGGCAGAAGAGCTTAGCGCACTACAGTTGGCTGAAACGATTCTTCAACGAAGCAATACGCCACCCTGCGCAATTATCGACGATGCCTGCAACGTGGTTTACATTCACGGCCGAACCGGGCGTTTTCTCGAACCTGCAGAAGGTAAAGTCAGTGTCAATATTCTACAAATGGCAAGAGATGGTATAAAGTCAGGGCTTGCTAGTGCCATTCGCAAAGTTGCTTTACATAAACAGGAGGTGATTCAAAAAGGCTGTCAAGTTAATGATGGAGACAGCGCTGTTTTTGTCGATTTGACGGTCAAGCCAATTCACGAACAGAGTGTCATGCGCGGGCTGATGATGGTCGTCTTTGACGAAACCAGTAAGCCCTCAAAAAATGAGCCAAGCGAGCAACAAGTTATTACAAAAAGATTGAAAGGAAAATCAACTGAAGAAATGGAGCGCGAACTACAAGACACGAGAGAAAGTCTTCAAACCACGATAGCGGAGCTGGAAACCTTAAATGAAGAATTGAAATAAGGGTATTGGTATGGCTTGTTTTCATCCAAAGCTAATTTCAAAGACCTTATATGCTAACGAAAACACTAAGATTTAGCATGATTTAAGCCATGTCAGCGTGCATTATATGCCTAAAATCTTGCATTATTTAGAGGCCGCACCCTGTCAGTATTAATTCTTTTCTATCTGAAATATTTAGGAAATTGAAATAATGACGACCACTGAAGACAAGGCAATTAAAGTGCGAGATTTGCGTGCGCGGGCTGAAAAACAGGTGACGCGTAACAGTACTCGGAACATTTCAACATTATCACTTAATAACATCAGTGTATTAATTCATGAGCTTGAGACACATCAAATTGAATTAGAAATGCAAAATGATGAGTTGAGAAAAGCGCAAGACGCGCTATTAGAGATTCACGAGAAATATACCGAACTGTACGATTTTTCTCCGATAGCTTACCTAACCGCGAATGAGCAAGGTCTCATTGTTTATTCCAATATCACTTTTTCGAAGATGTTGGGCGTACCCCGCTTGCAGTTACAAAATCAACTGCTCTCGCGCTTTATTGCCAGTGATGATCAGGATATCTACTATTTATATCGAAAAAAAGCGCTACAAACACGCGAACGGCAATGTTGTGAACTACGATTGCTTACACCTTCGGGTGATTTAATTTGGGTCAGAATGGATAATTTTTATGCAGAAAAGACTGATCAAGAAAGCTGCCAGTTTCGAATTGTACTCAGTGACATTTCAGAACGTAAACAACGTGAGGGCGAAATTAAAAGATTTTTACTTGCGCTTGAATCTAGCTCTTCTGCCGTTATTCTGACGGACTTAAATGGCATAATCGAATATGTTAACCCTAGCTTTACTAAAATGTCAGGCTATGGAAAAGAGGAAGCCATCGGTGAAAAAGCCAGCATTCTAAAGTCAGGTCAAACCCCTGAAAAAATTTATAAAAAATTGTGGCAGGACATCACTTCGGGAAAAGACTGGAAAGGGGAGTTTCACGAATGCAAAAAGGATGGCAGTTTTTACCGGGTGCGTAGCGCGATTACGGCGGTAAAGGATGAAACAGGTGTCACTACCAGCTACATGTGTGTGCAGGATGATGTGACAGAGGAATATGAGTTGACTATGAAGCTTGGCTTCGAGGCCAGCCACGACGCATTGACTGGACTAATAAATCGTCGAGAGTTTGAACGCCGTGCTAACCGCTTGCTATCTACAATCCAACAGGAGCATCAGCAGCATGCCCTCTGTTTTATGGATCTTGATCAGTTCAAAGTGATTAATGATACCAGTGGCCACATGGCTGGCGATGAATTATTACGCCAACTCGGCCATGTGCTGCAATCGGTTGTGAGGAACCGTGACACTCTGGCTAGGCTTGGCGGCGACGAATTCGGGGTATTGATGGAACATTGTACTCCAGATCAGGCTTATCGAGTTGCCAATGCATTGCAGAAGGCCATTAATGACTTTCAGTTCATCTGGGAGCACAGATCTTACCGGGTAGGAATCAGCATAGGCCTTGTCGCCATATCGCAATCTTCAACCGATTTAACCGAGTTAATCAGACAGGCTGATTCAGCTTGTTATATGGCGAAAGAATTAGGCCGTAATCGTATTCATGTCTATCAACGTGAAGATGCCGTGCTCGCACTACGTTATGGTCAGATGCTGTGGGTCTCTAAAATTAATCAGGCCCTTGACGAGGGCCGTTTTGCTCTCTACGCTCAGCCGATCGCGTCGCTTGATTTGGCTAAACCAAAACAACATTATGAACTATTGCTAAGATTGGTCAGTGAAAAAGGAGAAATTATTCCCCCGAGTCACTTTCTCCCAGCGGCCGAGCGATATGATTTAATTGGCAAACTGGATGAATGGGTTATACATGAAGTATTCAATTTGTTAGCTGCACACCCCGCCTTTGTAGAGCAAATTCAATTTTTGTCGATTAATCTTTCCGGCAAGTCAGTGACTAGCAGTAAATTTTTGGAATCTATTGTTTTCCAATTGAAGGCTTCACAGATAAACCCCAGTAAAATCTGTTTTGAAATCACCGAAACAGTAGCCATCTCTAATTTAAATGCGGCACGAGACTTTATCCTAATGCTTAAACAGATAGGCTGCCGATTCGCACTGGATGATTTTGGAAGTGGACTTTCATCGTTTGGGTATTTAAAAAATTTACCGGTCAATTATTTAAAAATCGACGGGATGTTCGTAAAAGGCATGGTGGATGACCCGATAGACTATGCTATGGTGAAATCCATAAACGATATTGGCCAGGTGATGGGTAAGAAGACTATCGCTGAATTTGTCGAGAACGATGAGACCATAGAACAACTGAAAAAGATTGGCGTTAACTATGCTCAAGGGTACGTCATCGATAAACCAAAACCCTTAATTGAAATACTTGAGCAGTCAAGAGTCAAATCAGAATGCCAAGCAAGTTTGCCAGCGCTATCCATTTAATGATAAGGAATGGGCATGAAATAACTTCCCTGTTTGGCGCCCAGGTTTGGTTCGTATTTAAAGACAATCTCCCAGCACGCTCGTAATTGAGCGCTTGCAAAGCAGACAGCGAATAACCTGATATGTCGGTTATCTGCTGCTTTAGTCTCGATTATAGTCGTGGATTTTCTATACGTGTGCGTTTAATATTAACCACTTCTGTAGGTGCAACGGAATTTAAGTACTGTTGTGAAAATAAATGCACATCGGCCACGTCGTGATTATCAGTGGGGTGTCCATCATCACGTACGGCTTCAAGCATACCAGGCATCACATCAGTTGTTCCTGGTAGCCTTGGTGTGCCAAATTTGACTTGATGGAAAAATTTCCAAGGCTCGGACCATGACATCATGAAGATGTCGGTTGATGAACCAGCTGGTTTAGCAGCCAGTTTTCCATCTGAGCCGTGACAGGTCACACAATCCAGCACAGTTCCGTCAGGAAATGACACGGGATTATTTCCATTGTAAAACATTTCTCCATTGACTGCAGTTGCTTGTGGCTCACGAATTCCACCGGTTGGCGCACGGATGATCGTACGCGTGTCAAAAATTTTCTCCACCGCAAATTCTGCTAAATTCCAGAGTCCTGGTCTATTTAATATGCCGGCATATTTGTGTACTTTCATTATTTCGCCTGTCTCGGGATCAATTGCTTGGTAACCGTTTTTCAGTACATCGAAGACATAGCCAATTGTCCAACTATTCACTTCTTTTAAATCCACAAGGTTGTTGTCAAAACCAAACACGCCACCTTCAAAGTTATAACCATGACATTGACTGCAGCGCCAACCATCGACATCTGATATAGCCCCTGCTGCTGCTTGATCAGGTGCAATTTTTAGTAATGGATTCGGAAAGGCTTGCGTAACATCTGCGCCAGTTTCGACAATCCAATCATCATATAATCGACCACCGACGATATTTGAGCGAGATATACCCATTTGAGTGTAAGCCAAAAGATCGATCGCGCCTTGCAGATCAAATAATGGATTGTCATATTTAACGATGCCTGGCATCTTAGGGTCTGAGCCAGGTACACCAAATCGAATTTTATGCAAAACTTCCCAGGGGTTATCCATGGAATATTTCTTGATGAATACATTATTCGGTGGATCGACGTCAATTAATTTACCGTCTTCTCCATGGCAAGCCTCATTACAACCTCCGGATTCAGAGGGTGAGTTGTATAATTTTAAGCCATTGCTTTGGCTTGTGTTGACCATAGGCATTCTATACATCTTAGCATCTGGGTCACTGACAATTCTATCCATTGGCGCATCACCGATGGCTGCTTCCGCTCGAACCATCATAACAAACTTGGTTAATGCATAGAGTTCGTCGTCTGATAAAATATCTGAAAAAGCATGATCTGCAGGATTGTCAATGCCGGGTGTTGTGCCTCCATCGTGTAAAAATGTCCAAATTTCTGTCTCTGTAGTCGAGGTATTTGTGCAATTCGCAGTGGGCAGGATGCCGCAAATTCCCGAAAAGTTTTTATCAGCGGGATCTAATCCGTAAATACCGTCCTTACCCTGGTAATCCCAACCATGGCATTGCTTACAACGCCAAGTGGCTTCATTAGCAAGGTCTGGAGACGTACCTGTCCACAGCGGGTGGTTCGACGTTGGTTTGGTTGCCCCGCTGGCTGCGACATACCATGTGTCATAATTCAAACCACCGTAGGAAAATTCAGTCGCTCCGAGACTGTCGTAAATTGCTTGATCAAAGCTACCTGGTGAAGCACTTGCTGGTATATTTCGGCTTCCGACCGCATCAGAATTATTATCACTACTGGTAAAACTTCTTATTGATTTCTCCGGGCCTGTATTGTTCACACTACCAGACTGCTCTGCGCAGCCGATTAATAGCAGAAAAATCACTGCCAGCATCCACCGTGGTGATTTTTGTAGCATTACTTTTCCCCTTTTGTTTAACCTACCCCACTGTCTGTGCCTGAATAATTTTAGGTTTTAATCTATAACACATTTATTATTATTGTTTTGTAAAACAACTTACAATTGGCGGAATCATTTCATGGACTTCTTGAATTCCTACAATTTAATGAGAAATCCACGAGATATTTAGGATAAAAGCCTGTTGCTTTACTTCTAGCATTATGAATTTATTGATGGATAGCCTAGCGTATTGAACGTTAATTTAACGTCGTGCTTTATGGTACTTGAATGGAGGCGTAAGAAGTATAAACTATCTTTTTAAAAGAATCCAAAAGTATCTTAATGGCTGAAATACTGGAAAATGCAATGGACAATGGAAATGAATTACTTAAATAGGTACTCTATCAGAGTGTATTTCCATTAATAATACGGCTTTACCGGAGATGTCGAAAATTTATTTATTGCAAGGCGTTCTCGTCAACAGGATGGACGAATTCGCCAACACTCAATGTAAATAGGTCAATTCAGTCGGATTTTTACTAAATGGAAGTGAACAGGCCTAGGTAAATTAGGGGAATATTGCCAAAAATTTCATTTGCGTTGGCTTTGCATATCGAGTCGTTGAGTATAACCGGTGCTGTGCATAACGGGCCGCACCGCTAAGGGGAGTATGTGGATCTAGGGATATCACCACTTCGGTCTGTTTCAACATCGATCCGAAACGCCATTTATCGACCAGGCTCTGCATGAATACACCTGGCTTTAGTCGTGATAAAATCTTAGGCGCAATACCGCCACCAATATATAGGTCTGGCCATTGATATCCAGACATCAACTTGTGATTACACCGCGAGGCGAAGGCTTTGTGCGTGAGAGGCATAATCAGAGAAAAACGGCCTATTAGGGCGGTAGTAGGAAAACTGTAATCCGGTTTTATCTTAGAAGCCGTTTGAAAATACGTTAGATGAATCCAAGACAAGGGATGGAGCGCATGGATGAATGCACGCAGCTTACTTTAAATGGTTATCCCTGTTTCAAATTGTTTCGGAATTTCCCTGGGGAAATTTGTTCGATTTTTTTGAATACTCGGCCAAACGATGTTTCAGATTCATAGCCGACAGAGTTTGCTATTTCTAAAATAGATAAATTGCTTGTCTTTAGCCTGTTTTGAAAGGTCTATTCTCCAGTTCGTTAAATACTGGATGGGGGAAATACCTACCGCTTTGGTAAAAGTATTAAATAGCTTAGTCCTAGAGATAGCTGTTTCTTTTGCCAATCTGTCTATTTTCCATTTTTCTTCTGGACGGTCATGAATGATAGACAAGACTTTTCCGATTTCTGCATGGAGTGTTGCCATTAGCCAACCTACTGAATCAGTTTTACAGTTTTCAAGCCAAAATCTGATTATCTGTATTTTGAAAAAAAAGAACGGTACCTATGCATAAATCAATCCTGCTGACCAATGTACAATGGGATCATTCCCATCGGATAGGATTGCGGCTTCGTCAAGCAGATCAAAGGTATCAAGCACCCAGGGCAATCGCTCTATGAAATAACAGATATAACAATGGGTTAGGGAAAATACCGTTTTTAGGGTACGATTTCGTGCTATAAATATAGCGCGAATTTAACTGTCAAAATAGACAGTTAAATTCTAACTGATTGTTTTTCATGGATATTCATAGAGCGATTGCCCTGATCAAGCACCCAACCAATCCGACTAAGTAAAGGTACATTATCTGCGTAGATTGCACGCAAGATGGTATAAGCCGCAAGATACTGTGCTTTTACCTGTCCATCCATTGCTTAGGAATGAGCACGAAATAACGTCCCGGTTTCGCGTCTCATCTTCCGCCCGTCTTTGCCCGTTCTTCAAAGCTTCCGCATCCTGCTCACGCCCCTTGCCTACTTCCTTGTAGGCAATCACAAAAGCTCGAAATAGAACCACTATTCCTGCACTTTTGCTCAATCAGAACGAACAAATACAAACCAAATCTGAGCGCCAAACACGGAAGTTATTACGTGCCCATTCCTTAACACGAATATTCTGAATACTTGGGAAATTCGGATATATTTATTTTCGTATTGTACAGGTGCCAACGAATAAAAATATGTCTATGTTTTATATCGTAAATTTTACCGATGATGGTGAAAAATGCAAATGACTAGTACATTTGCGCCTCAAAATAATCGAGATTCACAAATTGTGTTTAATTTGTGAATCTTTTGTGATAACTCGCTCTTGGTAATAAGTTAGGCTACTCAACTGGGAAAATAATCAATGTAAAAAAATAAAGAGGAATGCCTACTATGTTTGCCTTTGTCCAAGCACATAAAATAAATACTGTTCTTATCGGTAGCTTGTTAAGTTTCTGCATTACGCAGTCTATAGGCGCGGTGGAATTAAAAGTGGAAGTTGAAAATCTATCTTCTACAGATGGATTATATTTAACGCCAGTGTGGGTTGGTTTCCACAATGGTGCATTTGATTTATATGATTACGGTAGTGTAGCCTCTGCAGGTTTAGAGCGAATTGCAGAAGATGGTGATCCATCTGTATTGCGGAGTGAGTTTATGGCAGCGGCTCCTACGGGTTCTGATGGAGTGATTTTTGGTCCCGCAGGATTTGGAGGTGCGCCAATTATTGATCCGGGTGAAGTGACTTCGGCTATTTTTAATGTTGATGGTTCTGCAAATAAATATTTCTCCTATGCCTCAATGGTGATTCCGTCCAATGATGCGTTCATCGGTAACGAAAATGAGTTCGGAATTGAACTGTTTAATGCGGCTGGGGATTTTACAGGTCCTGTTGATATCCTAGTGCTGGGCCTTAATGTGAATGATGTTGGCACAGAAGTTAATAACGAAATTGATGCTGCGTTTCTCAATCAGGCAACTCCAGATACGGGCGTATCTGAAGGTGGTTTCGTACAACGCCATGCTGGATTTTATGATTCGTTTTCCGGTCCAGCTGGTACACCGCTGATTCTTGGCGGAACCAATGGTGCAGGCATATTTTTTGATCCAACAGCATCTGATTTTACAAGAGATGGCTTTCAATTGGCGCGAATTAGCATTTCACAAGTGCCTGAACCATCTTCCGTCGCACTTTTTGCATTAGGATTGTTGGGTTTACGAGGAATCAAAAAAATCCGAAGAAGTGGTGTAAGAACGTAATCAAATAAAACCCTTTAAATTTGATGGTTAGGAATCATATTGATTGTTGAGTTTTATGATTTGTTGGATATGTGTAAATTAGTACTATTCAATATGATACTTGACCCATAAACTCATAAATTTTCTGTTGGTGTTAGTTATGATTGCCTACAAGGAAGTAGGTACCAACAGTAGTTGCAAAGTCGAAATGCGAAACAGGGAAGTTATTGCGTTGCTCATTGCTAAGTAGTTACTTCTCAATTGGCTTCCAGAAGAATTCTCCTGCGTCACAATCTATGGGCAAAAGCCTTGCTAATGGATCGCATTCTGAAGTTTTTCTGAAGAATGTTGTCAAATTGCTCCTATATTCCTTTAAGCCATTAAAAAAATAAGGTTTAACTCGCTAATTACCCAAGAATCTCCCCTTTGATCAAGAAATGTACACGAAGCCTCCGCACTAGTATTAACGTATTGTCTTGTCAAAAAAGAAACTTTCCTGCAATTGTTACCAAACTTAAGTTTTAGAAGTTAGGCGCTAACTAAGGTAAAATGGAGCTTTAAAAATCTGCTTACTTACTAACATCGCCGATATGCGTTGAGAAACTTAGGAATTTAAATGACAGATAAAGCCAAAATCATCTATACACTAACGGATGAAGCGCCTGCTTTAGCCACCTATTCATTCCTGCCGATTATTCAGGCGTTTGCCAGTGCCGCAAGTGTAGCCGTTGAAACACGAGATATCTCCTTATCGGGACGGATTATTGCTAACTTTCCAGATTACCTCCGTGCAGATCAGCGCCTTATCGATGCGCTATCCGAGCTGGGTGAGTTGGCTAAAACACCTGAAGCAAATATTATAAAGCTGCCTAATATTAGCGCCTCTGTTCCGCAATTGATTGCGGCAATTACTGAATTACAGGCGCATGGCTATCCGGTGCCGAACTATCCGGCAGAGCCTAAGAATGATAAAGAAAAAGCAATCAAAGAAACGTACTCCAAAGTGCTGGGAAGTGCGGTAAACCCGGTATTACGTGAAGGCAATTCTGATCGTCGCGCCCCGATTTCGGTTAAAAAATATGCTAAAAAGCATCCACATACCATGGGAACCTGGTCTGCAGATTCCAAGTCACAGGTCGCACATATGTGGAATGGCGACTTTTATGGATCTGAAAAATCCATGACAATTGCCTCTGCGACAGAATTTAAAATAGAGTTTGTCGATACAGACGAATCAATTGCCGAATTGAAATCCTTTGCGCCCCTGCTGGCAGGTGAGGTAATCGATAGCGCAGTCATGAGTCAAAGCGCGTTGCGTGCTTTTCTAACTGAAACCATTGCCGAAGCCAAAGCTCAGGGCGTTTTATTCTCGCTGCACTTGAAGGCGACAATGATGAAAGTGTCTGATCCGATTATTTTTGGTACAGCAGTCACTGTTTTTTTCAAAGAGGTATTTGATCAATATGCTGACACCTTTGCTGAACTCGGCGTTAATCCCAATAACGGCCTAGGTGATGTTTACAGCAAAATCCAGTCGCTACCGGCAGAGCAACAAACCTTGATTGAATCTGACTTAGCCGCCGTCATGGCGTCTAAAGCAGCCATAGCCATGGTGAATTCTGACAAAGGCATAACCAACCTGCACGTGCCAAGCGATGTCATCGTTGATGCATCTATGCCAGCAATGATTCGTAGTTCCGGTCAAATGTGGAACAAAGACGGCAAGCAACAAGATACTATGGCGGTCATCCCAGATCGTTGTTACGCCAGTGTCTATCAAGAAACAATAAACTTCTGTAAAGAGAATGGGGCTTTTGATCCCACCACGATGGGGACTGTGTCTAACGTGGGTCTAATGGCTCAAAAAGCAGAGGAATATGGCTCTCATGATAAAACTTTCCAAATGACTGGTAACGGAACCGTTCGGGTTGTCGCGAGCGATGGCGATGTGTTGATGGAACAAGCGGTCCGACAGGGCGACATCTTTCGTATGTGTCAGGTAAAAGACACGGCAATACAAGACTGGGTAAAACTTGCAGTCACTCGTGCGCGTGCATCCAATACGCCTGCTGTTTTCTGGCTCGACAAAAATCGTGCGCACGATGCGGAGATAATCAATAAGGTTAATACTTATCTAAAAGCGCATGATACGACTGACCTGGAACTACACATAATGTCACCCGCAGAGGCAACGCGCTTTAGTTTGTCTCGCATTAAAGACGGTAAAGATGTTATTTCTGTTACTGGCAATGTGCTGCGGGATTATCTGACAGATTTATTCCCCATTCTAGAACTTGGCACCTCATCGAAAATGCTGTCTATTGTTCCTCTGATGAATGGCGGCGGCTTATTTGAGACTGGTGCCGGTGGCTCTGCACCTAAATTAGCTCAACAAGTGTTTGAAGAAAACCATTTGCGCTGGGATTCGCTAGGCGAGTTTCTCGCGTTGGCGGCATCACTCGAGCACTTGGCCGTTACATTTAAAAATTCTCAAGCGCAACTGTTAGCCGATACACTGGATGAGGCAACTGGCCGCTATTTGGATTGCAACAAATCACCTAGACCGAAAGTGGGTGAGTTAGACATCCGTGGCAGCCATTTTTACCTAACGATGTATTGGGCACAAGCATTAGCGGCACAAACAACCGATACAAATCTGCAATCCCGTTTCAAACCACTTGCTGAATTTTTGATTGCCAATGAAACGAAGATTGTCGCTGAAATGATTGGTGTGCAAGGGCAAGTCATTAACCTCGGCGGCTACTACCAGCCCGATCCTGAGGAAACCGAGAAAGTTATGCGCCCAAGCAAGACATTTAATGAAGCGCTAGCGGTGATATAACCCAATCAACGACTATTTAAGGCAAAGCCTCTGCCTACCATTTGGCTGCAGAGGCTAGCGTTTAGCAAATAATAAGGAATGGGCTACGTGATAACTTCCCTGTTTGGCGCTCAGATTTGGTTTGTATTCGCCTAAATCACCTACTTTTGAATAAAAGAAAATAACCATAGCACTAAATAATCAAATGGGTCAAGGCTAGTAATATATATTTATTAAAAAATATTTTCTAGAAAAGTAAGAGTTGTACATCAGCCTATTGCTATATATTACTAGTCTTGACTCCTTTATTTCTGGAGGATGATTTCTTAATTGAGGGAAAATAAGCAATGACAGGTTTTATATACCATAATGAGAAAAGTTTTAATTTGATATTTTTGGATTTCTTTAATATCGAAAACAAAGCGAAGGGCCTGAAAGAACCATCGGGCCTCGCGCTATCGCATGAGGGAAATGCACTATGGACTGTCAGTGATGACACAAAAAAAATCTTCAAATTGAGCCTTGATGGAGACTTATTGAAGGACAAATCTTTTAAAATTCCTGACAAGGAACTTGAAGGCATTGCTCTCGATCCGAGCGGCGAATTTTTACTTGTAGTCAGAGAAGATGTCAACGAGATCATCAAAATAAAAATCGATACACAGGAGGTGATTAATAGGCAGCCGCTTGCCAATATGGCAGGTTATGAAGCCGTTGCGCATTTTTTTTCTAATGGAGAGACAAATAAAGGACTTGAAGGGATCACCTGGAATACCGAGACAGGAACTATTTTCGTTATAAAAGAGTTCTGCCCTGGTTTACTTGTCGAAGTGTCGCCAGACCTGCAGACGATTCTAAGTCACCAGTTGCTCAACAATGAAAGCGGTTTTCTCGATACTGAATTGGATTCTGACGAGATTGATTATTCAGACATTTGCTACGACCAGGGACATAATCTATTTTGGATCATTAGCGATAAAGCCAGGAGGCTGTTTTTGTATGACTGGAAAGGAAATAAAGTCATACATAGCTCCAAGCTTAGCTATGGAAAAAATGGCGAGTATAGGGAAATTAAAAGCGCAGAAGGGATTGCTATTGATTCAGATGGAAATCGTCTCTATGTGGTCAGTGACGAAAAAGCAAAGCTTTACGTCTTTGATATTCGTTATGGGTAAACCACGATTTATTTTACCAACAGTAGCCCATTCCTTAAATGATTTTTTCGTGATCGAACAGTTTTTTGGTATGAAAAACGGCATTCGCAAGTTTTTTGCCTTTAACGCGAATCATTCGTTTATATAAAACATCAAACAGTAATGGATTATATGTCCTGATTTCTGAGAGGAGTTCTGCTTGTTGTGGGTTGATGTATCCTCTATCAACGCTGGTTTGTGGTGAGAAAATAGGCATAATACCCGGTAAAGGATAATCCGATCCGTAAATCAATCGATCATGCCACTCATCGTGAGTATAGATGGTTTCAAATGCTTCTTGGGTGCGATTGATTTGTGTAATTGCTGAAATATCACCATAGAGTAATGATTGATATTTCTGTTGCTTCATGAGTTTGGCAAACAGTTCGATATTTGCTGTTTCATGGCCAAACTTGCCTTTATCCAAATCAGTATTGCTGCCTATTGAAGCACAATGAGCGACCACAACTTGTACGCCAGCTTCCAATGCATTGCGAAGTAACAGAGGGTTGCCTAATGCTTGCATTTCACCAGCATCAACGGCGTGTTCATCTCCTGCATGACTAATCAGTGGAATATTATTGTCGGCGAGTACTTGATAAAACGCATTACACTTTGCTGATGAGGGATCAATATTCATGGCTTGTGGCAGCCATTTTATGGCTCGGGCATTTTTGTTGATGGCATCTTTCAATGCATCGATTGCATCTAATCGATAAGGATGGATTGATGCTACCCATTCAAAGCGCTCAGGAAAGCTATTGGCAATTTTTTCGGCGTAGTGGTTTGGGGTATGAAACGGTGATTGGTCTTGTACGATGCGTCCGTCATTGTCGTGATGATAGTCGAATGCCAGTAGCATCACTTTTGTGCCTGGCGGAAATTCAGAAATAATTTTCTTTAGGCGCTGAACGAATGTTTGGTCGGTATTATCGCTGCTGTTAGCGCATGATGCATTTAAATAGAATAGAAATTGAACGTTTTGTATGGGATGCCAAATCGACCGCATATTGGGATTAATCCAAATGCCGCTATTATTATCTCCTGTTCCAATAAGGTGTGTGTGGTTATCCCACAACTGAGTGAAATCTAGCCCATCGAAAGCTTCTTGCACTAAATCATGGTTGAGTAATTTTGCTGGCAAGGCGTCGTTTAGGCAAGGGTTCCAAAAACCCTCATCAGGCCACCAATGTAAGCTACTCAGCCCAATACTCACGCTTGTTATGCCCAATGCGGCTAAAAAATGTCGTCTATTTATTTTTCTGTTTAACATAATTTATGAGTTAGGAATGGAAATTTGCGAAGTCACAGAGGATTGCCTTAATGTTAGCACCTCACCTGCATCAACGGTGTGCGGATCTCCTGTATGACGAATTATGGGCGCCACATATCTAAAATGATGTTTTAGGGGCCACTCGGCCTCACGTTGCAAAACCCACGATCTCATGCCTCTAATACTGCCGAATGTCCGTTATATACACAAAAAAACTCATACTAATAATAAATGGAGCAACATTGGTATAAATACTGCTTATGATAAATCATTTATCATTGATCAACTGGAGATTGTGGCTATATGTCAACAAATAGAACGCATATTGAAGCGCAACTAGAAACACAAGTCAGTGCTACCGAAATAATGGACATGAAGGGAAAATTGGCTGCTGTTAGCAAATCTCAAGCGGTTATTGAGTTTAAGTTAGATGGCACCATCCTCATGGCTAATGAAAATTTTCTTAATAGTGTCGGTTATACACTCGATGAGATCCGCGGGAAACATCACAGCATTTTCGTTGAGCCAGGTGATCGACAAGGTGCTGAGTATCGCACGTTTTGGGATAATCTGAGGCAAGGAAAATATAGTGCTGGGCAATACAAACGATTGGCTAAAAATGGTCAACCCTTATGGCTGCAAGCCAGCTATAATCCCATCCTTGACCCCAATGGAAAACCTTTCAAAGTCGTTAAATATGCCACTAATATCACTGAGCAAAAACAACAAGAATTAGACTTGCAGCGAGTTATGAGTGCCACAACTTCAGTAATGGGTTATATGAGTAAAGGTGACTTAACTCATAAAATGGAAGGCAAATACAAAGGTGACTTCGCTATATTATCAGAAGCAGTCAACAATACGGTTAGTAACCTGCTAAATATGGTCAGCGATATCCGTGATGCGATAGCTTTAATCACTACTGGCGTAACGGAAATCACCTCTGGCAATACAGATTTAAGCCAGCGAACCGAAGAACAAGCTTCATCACTTGAGCAAACTGCTTCAAGCATGGAGGAAATGACGAGTACTGTAAAACAAAACGCGAATAATGCACTTCAAGCGGAGCAATTAGCTTGCTCAGCACGTGAGCAAGCTGAAAAGGGTGGCAATGTTGTTAAACAAGCGATTAGAGCAATGAGTGAAATTAATAGTAGCAGCAAAAAAATAGCAGATATCATTGGTGTCATTGATGAAATTGCATTCCAAACTAATTTATTAGCACTCAATGCAGCTGTTGAAGCAGCCCGAGCCGGTGAACAAGGTCGCGGCTTTGCTGTAGTCGCTGGAGAGGTGCGCAATTTGGCTCAGCGTAGTGCTGGTGCAGCAAAAGAGATTAAAGCACTTATTAGCGATAGTGTCGAAAAAGTTGGAGAAGGCTCGAAGCTAGTCGATGAATCAGGTGATACACTTGATGAAATCGTCAACTCAGTCAAAGAAGTCAGTAACATTATTAGCGAGATTGCTACAGCAAGTCAGGAGCAAGCTTCAGGGATTGATCAAGTCAATAAAGCCGTCATCCAAATGGATGAAGTGACTCAGCAAAACTCGGCATTAGTTGAGGAGGCGACTTCAGCCAGTGAATCAGTCGAAGAGCAAACTAAAAACCTCCAAGAATTGATGAATTTTTTCAATATTACCAAAACTTAGGACATAAATAATGTTTTGTTCTGTGTGAAAATCGTGGTGGGCTTGCGTAAATAAGGGATTGACGGTTAAGTTTTTTTGAGAATATCCGATTCAAATACACCGATGTTTTAATTCATGCAGGGATAAATGTTGTGGGTGTACAAGAATTCGATTTTACCAGCGGCAAGGTGCTGGATCCAAAGCGCAAGCAAGCTATTTTGGCTGTCGCAAACGATGATGATGTTAGCGTGGTCAAAGAGGTTTTGCGGCAGATGAGTTACAAGGATCTAGGTCGGGAAACCGAGCCGCGTGCCGTACTGGAAGCGGTGCGAAAACATAAGGTCGGTGCGCTCTTGCTTGATGCTGATCTGCCGGGAATTAATGTTAAAGAGCTGTTGCCCAGCATTAAAAAGGCCTTCTCCGATATCAATGTCGTGGTCATGAGTCGTACCGTGACCAAGGAGACTCTTAGTGAGACGCTGCGCCTGGGGGCAATTGGTTTCCTGGTCAAACCGTTGCAGGAAGATGCGCTGAAAAAGGTGATAGTTAAGCTTAAATAGTGCTTGCCAGAAAATAATCTAAGGAATGAAAATTAAATAACTTACTCAAGTTGAGTGCCAAGTCGGGAAGTTATCACGTACCCTTTCCTTGGCGGTTTTAATGTTTCTCAAAGCAAATTTCAATGTAAAACTTCCCCGAATCGATGGTAAAAGGCATTATAATCTTAGGACCTATAACGGGGTGATCAATGGTATGGTTTGGTTCTGATAGCACAACGGGCAACGTTAAGTTAAAGTCATAACCTTCTTCTTCAAAAATCGCTTTTGCGCCCCCTAACACCATATTCGCCAGTTCCCCGGTTAAATCCTTTACCATATTATCCACAGATGTGGGCTCCTGGCGCAACATGCGTTTGGTGATATCAAAGATGACTGGTTGTGTGAAACTGATGGCTAATGACCCTTTTGCTTGTTCCCCATCCATGGCAATCATTCCGGTTACGATACCCGGTGCGGAATTTTCATTTTTGAGACTGGGTTTGCCGGGCTTAGGTTGAAGTTGCGCCATTGTGGACAACACTTTGACAATTGTGGTTAAAAAGGGGTTAATAAACTTGGCTTCCATGGAGTTTGTCTAACTGTTTTGCATTGAATTAAGGCGTAACGCCACAAGACGCTAGCCTGCACTGAACATGTATTCGGCTGGCGAAGTAAAATCCTTAAAGCAATTTATTGGTCACTATAAAGGGGGGAGGGCTCTGTAGCGATGAGGTTGCTGAATTGAGAACTTAGCTTGTGCCGTTAAGCAGCCAGCGAACACGATCTTGATTTTACCTTGCGTTGACGATGCGCTTGGGTTTCATCTTTACCGCGCTTAATGATATGCTCTGCTTCACAAAGGGGCATGGTACTGTCTCGGGCCAATGTCGGATGAAAGATATCGAACGGATAAAGAAAGTTGAAAAAATGAGCAAAATTTCGAAGATAGCCCAGCTGCGAGCTGCGGTAATACAGCGACAGTTTAGCGTAGGGAGTATTTGTGAGTAATAATGATGTATTGCGTCGTATCCGCTATATTTTTGACTTTAACGACATGACAATCATTGCAATATTTGGTTTGGCAGGTTATCCGGTAACCCGCGAGCAGATCAGCGATTGGCTGAAAAAAGATGTTGATCCTGAGTTTCAGGAATGTAGCGACACTCAGCTGGCAATTTTTCTCAATGGTTTGATTAACTATCGACGAGGGAAAAAAGAAGGGCCAGAACCCAAGCCAGAACAGCATTTAAATAACAACATCATTTTAAGGAAATTGAAAATTGCATTAGATCTGAAATCTGAAGATATATTGGAAATTATGGAGCAGAGGAATGTGCGCATCAGCAAGCACGAATTGAGTGCGCTTTTCCGTAAGTCAGATCATAAGCATTACCGCGAATGTAAAGATCAATTTTTACGCATTTTTCTAAATGGTGTGCAGTTGAAATATCGTGATAATACTGAATTGAAAAATAGTTAAAATTTAGCGTTTGGTTTTGAATTGAGATTTTTTTGGTTCTGCTATTTCGCTGGATATATCATCGTTGCAAAGTGAAATAATCAATGCCGGACTAAACACAATCAACAAAAATGGACATTTACACGCCGTTTCTCTCTAGAGGCGGGGACATTAGATTCGGGAAAAAGATTAACCAATAACCGTTACATGAAATTATCAATAGTGCTGATTAAAACTTCATCGGCTGATTTGCTTGATTGATATGTAGGCTATTAATTAATCAAGAATAATTCATTGACAATCAGAAAAGGCTGTGTATAATGCAGTTAGCTTGAAAGTACGTCTTACTTACATTATGCAAAACCATTTCGATGTCCTGTCTTTAGTCTTCGTCCTGTTCTTCATAAGTAATAGCAATACTTCCAGCCAAATGGCCTTTTTAAAATGGCCCCAATTACTCTTGAAACAAATAGGTATTTACAATTATGTCTACTACTACTGGCACCGTTAAGTGGTTCAACGAATCTAAAGGTTTTGGCTTTATTGAGCAAGAATCTGGTCCTGACGTATTTGCTCACTTCAGCGCCATCGCCGGCGGGGGTTTCAAAACCTTGACTGAAGGGCAGCGAGTTGAGTTCACCGTGACTCAGGGCCAAAAAGGTCCTCAAGCAGAGAACATCGTAGCGCTCTAATTTATTAGATAGCGATATAGCTTGCATTGATTACAATGCAAGCTAACCTCATACTCCTATGGAGTTGAGGACTAAAAAGGGGTGGGACCTTAGGGTCTTGCCCTTTTTTGTTGCTAGGGATAGAACTTAGATAAGTGACTTACTCTTAGCTCCCAATTTCGATTTCTTTTTGAGTATTATTCAACCAGTAAATATTTGACTTACTGCCAGTCGATTCTGCGTTTTTTTAATCGGAAGGTCTACCAAAGGTAGCCGCATAGAGACCAGATCTGAGCGCAGCTTTCGGGTCGCCTGCTGGTAGTGTAAAGTCATTATACTGTATTGATTTGTACCCATGGCAGTTACAACCCAGGTACTAAAGGACAAACCCCTTGAGCCAAATTGCTTTTTCATCCCTTAAGTTGCATCCCGCTCTGCTTAAGAATCTTTCTTCCCTTGATTATCAGGCCATGACACCCATACAGGCACAGAGTTTGCCCCATATTTTGGATGGCAAAGATGTTATTGCTCAGGGAAAAACAGGGTCGGGAAAAACCGCCGCGTTCAGTTTAGGGCTGTTGCAAAAGCTCGATGTAAAGCGCTTTCATGTACAATCGCTGGTACTTTGTCCAACACGGGAATTAGCTGATCAGGTTGCCAAAGAGATTCGTAAACTGGCCCGTACGATTCATAATATTAAGGTGCTGACTTTGTGTGGCGGTATGCCATTCGGCCCTCAGGTTGGTTCGCTGGAGCACGGTGCTCATATTATTGTAGGGACACCGGGGCGCATTGAAAAACACTTAGGCAAAGGTACACTTAAACTCGACGGTTTGAATACCTTTGTGCTTGACGAGGCTGACCGCATGCTTGATATGGGCTTTCAGCCAGCTCTGGAGGTTATCATTGAATCAATACCCAACAAACGTCAAACTCTCTTATTTAGTGCAACCTATCCCAAGCAGATACAATCTATTGCTAAGCGCATCATGATTCAGCCGGTGATGGCACAAGCGGCCTCGACCCATGATAATACGAGTATTCAGCAGTATTTCTATCAGCTTGATGATAATACTCCGCGCCTGACCGCTCTGAGGCTGTTGCTTTTGAAATATCGCCCAGAGTCTGCCCTGGTATTTTGTAATACCAAGCGGGAAACCCAGGAAGTGGCTGACGAGCTAAGCAGCCATGGTTTTAGTGCGCTGGCATTACATGGTGACCTGGAACAAAGAGATCGGGATCAAACCCTGGTGTGCTTTGCCAATAAAAGTGTTGCCATACTCGTTGCCACTGATGTGGCTGCCCGCGGTCTGGACATTGATGCCTTAGACGTCGTCATCAACTACCAGATTGCCCGCGATTCCGAAGTGCATATTCATCGTATCGGACGTACCGGGCGTGCAGGAAGTCAAGGTATTGCTTGCACTTTATATGACGGAAGAGAAAGTTATGTGATCGCCCGATTGGAAGAGTATCTTGATCAAACCATTGATAGCATGCCTTTGCCACTCTTCAGCTTACTGGAAAACTCGACTTATCAACCCCCCATGGCTAGCTTGCAAATTGACGGTGGTAAAAAACAGAAAGTGAGACCAGGTGATATTTTGGGCGCGCTCACCGGCGAAAACGGCATTGCCGGAAAACTCGTTGGCAAAATTGATATTTTTGATAACTGTGCTTATGTGGCCGTCAGTCGGGGTGCAATTCAAACGGCGCTTAAAACATTAGGTGAGGGAAAGCTGAAAGGGCGTTCGTTTCGTGTGAGGCAGATACATACCGGCTAAATAGCGAATTATTTTTGCTTTGTTGTGATACTGCGGGAGGTGCTTATCAGTGACGTAAGCGTTATAATTAGTGCTGTCATTGGTGGCTGCCGGTGGAATGATTGGGTGGTTTTTATCGTATGTAAATCATCGCAATGATATGATTTATTTAGCTGGTTTTCCCTATATTCCATCAAGCATGCCTTATTCCGAGGGAGGAGTGGTGAAATGAATAAACACGAAAAAATAAATTACGTTGAATTTCCTGCAAGAGACATTGAGGCAGCTAAAGCTTTTTTTAGCGCTGTTTTCGGTTGGTCGTTTGTAGACTATGGTCCTGAATATACAGCGTTCTCAAATGAAGGTATCGATGGTGGATTTTTTAAATCTGATTTAACGGCCTCTACTGAAAGCGGTAGTGCTCTCATCGTTTTCTACAGTAAGGCGCTTGAGCAAACCCAATCAAAAATCGAGAAGGCGGGTGGTTCTATCATAAAGCCTATCTTCTCATTTCCCGGTGGTCATCGTTTTCACTTTAGTGATCCCAATGGTAACGAATATGCAGTTTGGTCAGACTTGAGTGTCTAAACATTTCTTCTGAGTTTTTCGTCAGCGATTTTTTAATCCATCGATTCCTAAATGTTTTTCTAAGAGCTAGGGATAGCAATCACGCTCCTACTGTGATAACTGTAAAGCAACCAAGGATAATTCATTCGGCTAGCCAAATCGTAGTCAATTAGTATATATACGGATATCAAAACTTGTTTGTTTAGTATCATTATTTTTATAGTTGCATTGTAATAGAATTACTGGTATTAAATACACTATATCGATTTCCATGTTGTTATTCGATCATATAAAAAAAATAACAATGCAACAAGGTGCGAAATTGTTCGCGCATTGGGGAAAAGGGAATCGGGGTGTATGACTCATCACATTGCGAGATGATGGTAATTTCCGTCTATCAAGCGGTGGGTGTCCTTCCTATTAAATAGTAAAAATTTTTTGGCATATTTTTTGACCGCTTGAGATGAAATCTTTATGTGTTAATAAGCGATGATTCATCTCACAATAATTTTTATTATGTTGTTCAGTTCCTAAAAAAAATAATGATCACCTAAAACAAAGAAAGCTAATGCTACGGGCTTGATAATCCGGATATTTTCGCCTTTAGTGGTTTCTTTCTTAATAAGTAAATACAGGGCTGACTTATTTTTACTCCTAAGGCAAATGATGCTTTCAAAGTCGTCAGCCTAAATAATAAATTTGCACTAATAGAGGAACTCAGGATGAACACAATAGGAAGAAAGCTGTTATCAACAACTTTTTTGTTTATCTCCATCACCATGGTGTCGGGCGTTAAGTTGATGGATGATGCGAATGCAACGGCTTATGCCACGTCGGAACAACATATTACAAACTTTTCAATGACTGCTGCTAATGCGGATATTGCGATCATCGGCGCGTTTGACACGGCATCGAATAGCAGTGCTGCTCGACAGACAATCATTCCCGGTTGTGCTAATAATGATCCTGCCGATGCTGTGCAGTGTATCCTGGGAGCTCCTAATCCAGGTGAAAACGTTTTTTCACCGCAAGGACAGGTGGGTGATTACATCCGTGGTGACGCTTTGATCAGCAGCACGGATCTTTTGACCGGTGCCGGGTTTGCGGAGAATATTGCAGAAGGTTTTACCACGCTCAGCTTGTTAAGTAGTAGTGATGGGGAAAATGCCTTAAATGCTGAATTTTCATTATCTGCCGATTCAACCGTGACATTTGATTTGGATGCAGTGATTCACATGTTTACCGAGATGTCAGCTGGAGATATGGGTTTTGCCGAGTCTAATGTCGAATTCAGTGTTCATATCGATGAGCATAATGCAGGGCAAGGGCCGGGTCATACACATTTATTTGAGTGGACTCCCAGTGAATTGAATCAAGCGATTTCATCGCTGACTCCAGGAGAAATTGATACCTATGATTTTATGGGATCGCTTAGCGTGACTACGGACATTTTATTGGCGAATACTACCTATGATATGAATATCGATATGGTTGAAAGTGTCAATATGGTAAGCGATATTCCTGAACCCGGTTCTTGGGCGTTATTGGGTGTTGGTTTGCTTGGTATGATGTTCACTCGCCGCAAAATAGCTTAGTTCTTTTTCTTTGATCTATAACAGCCGCTCAGCTTTGTTGGGTGGTTGTTTGGGATGTCGTTACCAAAAGCATGTTGATCATTTCGCAGGCAGTCGTCAGGGGCTGTTTAACATGATGAATTTTTCATCTATTGCACTACATTTCCCTTTTATTAAATTCTGTTATACTCATAAGAATGGTGAGAGTTGCTATAAAAACCAGCATGGGGCAGCTTATCATTTGATCTCGTTCGGTCCTGGGTTCCACGCGGATTTTTCTTTCGTTGGCAATACCACCCGTATATGGAATCGTTTGCAGAAAAATTCCCAGTGAAATGCATTTTTTCGCGATTTTCCAAGCCTAAACTATCTCATGCTGGTGAAAATGAAGCATTAAAGGGTGAACAATGGAAGCGAAAATTCAACGAGTACCGGGTTTCTCTTGGTTTGGTAAAAATATTGGAATCAAGGATACGACTCTTGATTTTGGAGGTATTCTTGCCGATGTGCCTTGCCAAGCGGCCGGGGTATTTACTAAAAATACCATGCCGGGGGCTCCGGTGTTGGTGGGCAAAGCGCATTTGCGCGATGGCCTGTTGCAAGCGGTGATTGTCAATTCTAAAAATGCCAATGTTGCCACCGAGCGTCAAGGCATCAAGGATTCTGAAACCATTTGTCAACTAGCTGCCAAGGCCTTTGGTATTGAAGCCGATAGGGTGCTGCCTTCTTCTACCGGGGTGATTGGGCGGCGTTTGCCCATGGAGGTGATTACTGGTGGCTGCAAAAATCTGCCTGAGGATTTTGGGCAGACCGAACAACATATTGAAAATTTTGCTCGTAGCATTATGACGACGGATAGCCGACCCAAATGGGTCAGTGCTAAAGTCGGTCAGGCCACCCTGCTTGGCATTGCTAAAGGGGCGGGCATGATTGAGCCGAATATGGCCACTATGTTGTGTTATTTCGTGACGGATGCAGCCATTGCCTCTGATGAATTGCAAGCCATGCTGCCTCGTGTGGTGAATCAGTCTTTTAACCGAATCTCTATAGATACAGATACCTCGACCAGTGATACCGTAGTGATATTAGCCAATGGTCTGGCTGGTGCTGTTGATAGCGACGCTTTTGAAAGCACGTTGGCTGACATGGCCATTTATCTGGCAAAGGACATTGCGCGTGACGGCGAAGGGGCGACAAAACTTATTGAGCTGGTGGTCTCGGGTGCCCAAACGGCAGAACAAGCCTTGTTAACCGCAAAATCTATTATTAACTCGCCTTTGGTAAAAACAGCCATCTACGGTGCGGACCCTAATTGGGGACGTTTTGTGATGGCGATTGGCAAGGTATTCCAATACACGGTCAATATTAGCGAGATGAGCCTATTGTTCGGCAAAGATCAACATCGACTTCGCATTGATGCGGCTATTTTAGACCGTGATGAAGTACCGCTGGCAGCAATTTCAGAAATGTTAAAACAAAACGAGGTCAACATTGAGGTTGTATTAGGAAAAGGCGCTTATTCTGAACGTGTTTGGGGCTGTGATTTAACAGAAGGTTATGTCGAAGAAAACGCCTATTACACGACTTGAGAAAATACTTAAAAATTTATAACACATTGGTAATGAATTGTTTGCTGACTCACTAAAATAACGCAAAATCCGGCATCAAAACTGCTTTAACAATAATAACCCCAGCGGGTCTATGGCGCATAACAGCCTTATTATTTGCGAAAAATTCTTACTCATTCACCCCATAGATCGCTGAGCTGGTTTTGTTTTGATGTTTTGCGGAAATTCAGTGAGTAGAGGTGAAATCATGCGCTATCAAGTTGGTGTTTTGTTAATGTTGCTTAGTTTGCTATGTTCTAATGTCTTTGCCTATGCGGCGTTAGGTCCCGATGCGGAAAATCATGAGCAAGTTTGTTTTGCAGCAGCGATGATTGGGTATGATAATGTGATCAATTCGCGAGTGGGGGTACCGTTTAGTTCGGCTTTGAGTGTGGTGTCGGTAAACGTTGAATCACCGATTATTGAAGATACCTATAAATTTGAATTGCACAAAATTGTGGCGGGTGCGTATGTCTGGGAACACAGCCCACATGAATATGCGGTGAAAACCCTTTTTCAATGTGCCGCAAATCAAACGGGAACTAACCAATCAGCGAGCATCCACAAAGCAATGGATGTTAATTAATTTGTTCGCCATTTTCTGGTGCCTCTGGAAACGCAACATCTTCATAAATAGCTTCCATATTTGTAGAAAAATCGACACTGGTAAGTTCGACTCTATCTTGTTCTACAAAAGGATGTAATACCCAATGATCTGTTGCATCACGGCGAAAGCAATCGACACTCATCATATCGGGATCAATAATCACATATTCCTTTAACTCAGCTAGTTGCCTATACATAGCAAATTTACGGCCTCGGTCATAGGCTGAGGTTGATTCCGATAACACTTCAATAATCAGACTCGGGTGTTTTTTATAATAATCGTATTGCCGATCACGCTCATCACAAGTGATCACAACATCGGGATAAAAAAAGGCGTTTGCTGTTTCGACGTGGACTTTCATATCCGCCATATAAACTCGACAGGAGCTACCACGCACGTGGTTGCGTAATAGGGCAAATAGATTACCACTAACGGTAACATGGGCATCTTTTGCCCCGGCCATCGCATAAATGTCGCCATTCACGTATTCATGCTTTACATCACTGGGTTGGTCTTTTTCCCAAGCAAGATAGTCTTGTGGGGTCAGTATTTCCATATTTTTAAGTAAGGACATGGTTATCATCCATTTTAGCTCAAGGGTTAAAGGTCGTAGATGGCGAATCAATCATAATATCATATCATGACACCATTTCACCGCTTGAGAAACATCAGAACTGGTCGCCTAAATGCCGCATCGCGGGGGGTTGCACTTTATCCAAGTGATGGTATTGGTTTTATGCTACCATATTGGTTGAATTATATACAAGCTAGCTTGTAGCCATCGAGTCGATTTTTTGTCAAATTCCTGTTATGTTGCCAGCCAAAGCTTGCATAAATAATAGCAGTGGAGTGGTTGAATTTTGATGAAAATAAAAAATTGGATGATGGTGATTGCCTGTTGTAGTGGTTTGTTTTTCAACCTGCAAGCGGCTGAGCTAAAAATGGCCTATGATGCTGATCCGCTTTCACTCGATCCTCACGAGCAGCTATCGGCGGGTACTCTGCAATTGTCTCACCTGTTATTTGATCCGTTAATACGTTGGAAAAAAGATTATAGCTTTGAGCCTCGTTTGGCTGAAAGTTGGCAATGGGTGAATGATAAAGCGCTACGTTTCCACTTGCGCAAAGAGGTTAAATTTCATTCAGGTAACCCTTTGACCGCAGAAGATGTGCGCTGGACATTTGACCGCTTGAAAAAAAGTCCGGACTTCAAGGGGGTTTTTGCCGCCATTGGCATCGTACAAGTGATCGACAATCATACTGTTGATTTGATCACCAGCCAGGTATACCCGCTACTATTAAACAGTGCCACCTATCTGTTTGTGATGGATAGCCGCTTTTATCAGGGGCAAGATGCTCAGAGCCGATCAAAAGCGGCCTTGATCAAGGGGGGAAATACGTTTGCATCAACCCATGCCTCTGGCAGCGGCCCTTTTGTGGTGAGTTATCGTGAGCAAGGCATCCGGTTGGAGTTTCAGCGTTTTTCTGAATATTGGGACAGGCATTCTCCCGGTAATGTGACTAAAATTATCCTCACGCCGATTAAAGAAGACCCAACCCGAGTGGCGGCTCTATTAGCCGGTGACATTGATTTTATATCACCCGTGCCGCCAGCGGATCATCGCCGTATTCGAAAAAATAATCGTATTGATTTGATCACCATGTCCGGCACGCGCATTATCACATTACAACTCAATCAACAGCGTCAGCCGGCCTTTAAAGATCAGCGTGTCAGACAAGCGATTGTTCATGCGATCAATAATCAAGGGATTGTGAAAAAAATCATGAAAGGATTTGGGCTCGCTGCCGGTCAACAATCGCCGCCCGGTTATGTGGGCCACCATCCATCACTAACCCCTCGTTATGATCTTAAAAAAGCCAAAAATTTAATGCAAGCCGCCGGTTTGGACAAAGGTTTGCAGGTCACTATGATGGCACCCAATAATCGCTACGTTAACGATGAAAAAATTGCCCAGGCGGTGGTGTCGATGTTAGCTAAAATTAATATTCGGGTGGCACTAAAAACCATGCCTAAAGCACAATACTGGCCCGAATTTGACAAACGAGCGGCAGATATAATGATGATTGGTTGGCATTCCGATACCGAAGATTCAGCTAACTTTACTGAATTTTTAACCGCCTGTCCTGATTCCGTGACGGGCTGGGGACAATACAATAGTGGCCATTATTGTAACCCTGAAGTGGATCAATTAGTACGCTTAGCCGGCGTTGAAAGTGATTCGCAAAAACGTGCTAAGCTGTTACAGCAAGTGGAGCAGATTTTATATGATGAGGCCGCGTTTGTGCCTTTGCATTGGCAGAACTTGGCTTGGGCGGCAGTGAAAAATGTTAAAATTTCACCGATTTTAAATGTTATGAATTTTCCTTTTTTGGGGGATTTGGTGATTGAATAAATTATAATTTTTAAACTGATGATTGTCTTTTTACTCAAGCGGCTTGGTCAAGCCGTGATTGTCATGTTTGTGATTAGTTTGGTCGCCTTCGCGGTGAAAGACAATTTGGGTGATCCTTTACAAGAAATGCTGGGACAGTCGGTGTCCGAGCAAGAACGCGAGGCATTGCGGCAAACACTCGGTTTGCATGATCCTTTTTTCATTCAGTATTTTGGATTTGTTGGCAATGCCTTGCAAGGTGATTTAGGCACCTCGTATTTCTTTAAAGAGCCGACCTTGGATGTTATCTTGAAAAAATTGCCCGCCACTCTGGATTTAGTGTTAGGGGCTAGCCTGGTTATTATTTTATTATCGGTTCCGCTGGGTGTTTTTGCTGCCATTTATCCCGATAGTTTGGTTTCTCGCCTGCTGATGGGGTTGAGCATTATTGGTATTTCCATTCCGGTTTTTCTTACTGCGATTTTTGCGATCTATCTATTTGCAGTAGAATTAAATTGGATGCCTGCATTTGGGCGAGGGGAAACGGCAGCCATCATTGGTGATTGGCAAAGCGGTTTTTTGACCAAAGATGGTTTACTTCATTTAGTCTTGCCTTGTTTGACCTTGGCGTCGATCATGTTACCGTTATTTATTCGCTTGATTCGTGCAGAAATGTTGGAAGTTTTGCAAGCAGATTATATCAAGTTTGCGCAAGCGAAGGGATTGAGGCCAGCACGCATTTGGTTTTTACATGCCTTAAAAAATACCATGCTACCGGTCATTACTCTCGGTGGTGTGCAGCTCGGTACCATGGTCGCCTATACCATGTTAACGGAAACCGTGTTTCAATGGCCTGGTATGGGTTTTTTATTCCTGGAAGCGGTACATCGTTCCGATACTCCGCTGATCGTTGCGTATTTAATGGTGGTTGGACTGATTTTTATTATTATCAATACGGCAGTGGATCTTGTTTATGGGTTGATCAACCCTACGGTTAACGTAGGAAGGGAACTTAAATAAGTTACACAAGTTATTTAATTTCCATTCCTAAGGGGAGCACCGGAGCGAAACCACCCAGTGCTCCTATTCCTTAGTTTCCGGTATAGTTTGCTGCCAGGTAATCGCCGCTAATACTCAGGAAAATATACAAGGTACGTTTTTTCGGCTCGGTTATGTTGTCGTTAGTAAAAACAGCCACCCATTCAGGGTGCCCACTAAATGTTTTCTTTTCTATTTTTGAGGGTTTGATAGACGCCCAGCTTTTATCAAGTTTGCCTTTCTCTACCAGTCTGGTTAGATTTTTTATTGCAGTGAGCTCAGCTTGGTTTTGGTCGATAGGCTCATGACTGTGTGAGTGATCGTGACCGCTTCCCGCCATAGCGATGACTGAGAAAAGACTGAGTAAGAAACCAAATATTAATGTTTTTAATTGCATATTCAAAATCTCCTAAAGTTAATCAATGGTATCGTGGGTTGTCGCATTCGATTTTTTTACGGGTTCAGTTTGATCTAATGCCTTCTTTAAATCCAGGCGTTGATATTCGCCGTTGGTTTTCAATGTGATGGTAATGGGAGAGGCCGTATTATTTTTCCAATACCAGCCATGTGTGCCTTCAAAGGAGGTGGTTAAAGAGCCGCTCGATTGGCTATCGGTACTTCTCTTGAAGCTTTTGAAATAACCGGTCGTATCGCCTGCCGGTTCGCCGTGAAAATCAAAAAACAGTGCTTCGCCGTTGGTTTGCCATGTGTATTCAAGTGTTGCCCCTTTTGCAATAAAAAACTTGTATTCCTTGTCTCCCCTGGCTGGAATGCTTATGTTGACTGAATCCTTCCACTGAGATTGCGGAAGTTCCTCGGGATTGCTTGTTGTCACAACAGCTTTATTGTTCCCTGCGTTTTCAAAAGATTGTGCACTAACAGTAAATTCTTCGGGATTACTGCTGTGTTCATAACCGTGCATCTGCATAAGAAAAAGCAAGCCTCCAGCTAGGATCAGACCGTAGTTTGCGATCAGACTGAAAGTCTGGAAGGCGTGGTTTTTTCGCCAGGCAGCAATGATAAGCAACATGAGGACCAGAGCACTGATTTGCCCCAGTTCGATGCCGACATTAAATGAGATGATGTTGAGCAATAGGCTGTCTTCACTCAATGGCAGTTCCTGTAATCGAGTGGATAAGCCGAAGCCGTGCATCAAGCCCAGACCAGTAATCATCACCATCATGTTGGGTGGTTTGACATTGAGGTATTTACGGAAACCGTCAATGTTGGCAAAGGCGATATAACAGACGCTTAGGCCGATGACTGCGTCAATCAGGAAGTAATTGAGCTGGATCGCATTGAATGTGGCAAAAATCAGCGTCACGCTATGCCCTAAGGTAAACGCCGTAATGTATTTAATAATATCCTTGATATTGGTTAGAAAAAAGATAATGCCGAAGACAAACAACAAGTGGTCATAACCTGACAACATATGGGTGACACCCAACCACATATAGCGTAGATTGCCACCTTCTATAATGGCCAGCTTGTCGGCCTCCGACATGCCGTGGGCATAACCAAACTGAGGCAGGATGGCAAGCAACAGTAGGCTTGTCATCATTAAGGTAAGTCTTGATTTTAATATCATCTATTTATTACTCCTGAATATATAAAGCCGGGGCTAAGTTATTCATATGGCTGACACACTGAAAATAAGAGGGGTGACAAGCGTAGACTGATATGCGAGCACAACGGCTCGGGGCTATCGCAACGCTGTTTAAATGAGAGAAGGGTTATTGAGTGGGAGGAGCACGCAGCGGTGGCCTAAAGGCGATACCACGTGTGGTAAAGGGGAACTCAAGACTGATCGACCAACGATTGATACTGATCGTGAAAGGTACAAACAGGACAACAACGAAGCTTAAAATCGCGACGAGGGTATGATTAAAGTTAGAATTTTTGACCGCCGCCTCTGCGGTTAAGTCAATTTCTGTCGCGAGACCATGATCTTTATCGCCATTGACATCGAAAGAAGCTATATGGATCTCAGAATGATGTTCATGCTCATCCAACATTCCTGCCTGATCTAATTTTTCATGGTGATGATCATGATGCGGGCTATGCGTATGTAGAGGCAGGGTCTGTAGAAACAACAACGCCACGATGGTCAAGAATATCATCAAGACACGGTTGTGGCGATTGTGTATACAGCTGCGATTCATAAGGTTAATAACCAAGAACTCGTCCAATAAAAGTACAAAGATTCTTCCATACCAAGCAGAGCATTGTCAATAGATTTAGCTGCTTTCTGACTGCATATTCCGGGTAGCCAGGGTTAAAATCCACCAATTGGTGCTGTTAACCCTTCATCCCGCTGTTATTCTTTTGGTGACGATAATTGTTCTGCTCTTAAGTTCAAGCGCGATCGCGTTGTCAGGTTTGGTTTAGGAATGGGCGACGCAATAACTTCCCTGTTTCGCATCTCATCTTCAGCCTGTCTTTGCCCGTTCTTCAATCACAAAAACTCGAAATAGAACCACTATTCCTGTGTTTTTGCTCAATCAGAACGAACAAATACAAACCAAATCTGAGCGCCAAACAGGGAAGTTATCACGCGCCCATTCCTTGCAGTTAGCCGAAATGGCGAAGATCGGTCATCGTGTTATAGTTTTTCAGATAATTGAAGGAAACAAATGGGCATTATTATATGAAAAATTACCTCTCTTTACAGCAGGTAGTTTATTCCTAAAGCAAGAGGTGGTTCGTTTGAAAATTTTTATTACTGGCGTTAGCGGCTTTCTTGGCAATCAATTGGCCATGAGTTTATCTCGGTTTTATACCGTGGTTGGAATGTATCACAAGCATGTGCCGTTGGCGGGTTCTAACATTGAAATGTATTCATGCCCAATGGAGCAGTTGGAGCAATTGACATTATTGCTCCATAAAGTGAATCCTGATGTGATTATTCATACAGCAGCGATGAGTGATATGCAAAGCTGTTATGATCAATTTGATAGAGCTTGTCTTGTCAATGCAACGGCAAGTCATGAAATGGCTAAGTGGTGTGCTCAACATGCAAAACAGTTTGTTTTTATATCGACAGAGCATGTGTTTGATGGCGATCGTGGTCATTATCTCGAAGCTGAAGTCTTAAATGCAAAGTCTCATTATGGTAAAACCAAGGCCTTGGCTGAAAAATTGATTCAAGAGGTTTTGCCTGCCTGTGCCATCATTCGATTGGCCACCATGATCGGTTTGCCTGTGGCAAAGCATCAAAATAATTTTACCGTGTCAATGATCAGGCGCATGCAAAACCAGCAAGCAGTTTTTTTATACGAGGATGAATTTCGTAATTTCGTTGATATTTTTGATGTCATTGAGCTGATCAAACAAGTGGTCGAGCGTCAAGCCATTGGCATATTTCACTGTGGTGGTTCGCATGTGCTAAGTCGTTTTTCGTTGGGACAACGGATTGCTGGTGTATTTGGTTTGGACAATCATTTGCTGGTACGGACTTCCATAAACTCTCATCCATTAGCTGCCACCCGACCTCACAATACTTCATTATCAATTGAGGCCACTTGTCACCGTTTAGCTTGGTGCCCCAGGGATCTTAATGAGACATTGGCCGAATTAAAAGCGACATTTTGTCCCTGAGTCATGTGATCTCACTTGGTTTCTGATCCCACGCTGATTTTTCTTAGCTTGGTGGAGCACAAAATATCAACATGAGTAAATGCATTTGCAATCTTGTTAAATTTATTCAAGAATTATAGTTGCCCTTTTATTTAAAAGGACACTTTCAATGTAGTTTTTTTAATCTTGCTGAGTATACTTAAATCAATCAATTGGCTGGTAAGTCGTGCCTAAAAGCTCATTCCTTATCCTTTCTTCTATGTTTTGCTTTACATTTTATTTTGCTCATGGAATTGCCGGAACGTGGGTTTAGATCGATGTTTCTTCACGAGGCTTTGTTTTGGAGAGCGCAAAAGTTGATTAGAATAAATATTGCGCAATCCTCAATAGGCTTGCTTATTTTTGTGTCCTGTTGTTGGGCATTAAATGTGATGGCAAATCCTGCATTGGACGCATTCGGGTTGACACCAGCAGAGCAGGCCTGGTTGGCGAAACATCAAGTAATACGCATTGGCGGGGAATCGGATTGGCCCCCGTTTGACTTCGTTGGGGACGACGGTACCCACCAAGGGTTGACTGCTGACTATTTGCAATTGCTCAGCCAGCGCTTAGGTGTTGTGTTTGATGTGGCGACCGATGCGCCCTGGTCGGTTACCGTGGATCGGCTGAGAAATAAAACATTGGATGGCATCGCTGCCATTGCTAAAAATAATGAAAGGGAGCAGTTTGCTCTTTTTACGCGTCCCTACACAAAATTTTCTTCCGTTATTTTTACCCGTAAAGATTATCCATTGGTGGCTGGGCTTGATGATTTGTTGAGTAAAAAAGTGGCTATTGAGCGGGATTATTATATCCATGATGTATTGCAAGAAGCATATCCCAACATTGAATTATTGGTAGTGGATGATACCTTGCAAGCACTGGAAGCGGTATCTCAAGGTCGAGCGGATGCCTATGTTGGCACGCTGGCAGTGGCGGCTTATTTATTGGAAAAACATTTTATTTCGAATATTAAAGTGTCTGGAAAAACACCGTTTGGTGGTACCGGGCTAACGATTGGCGTTCGCAATGATTGGCCTGAATTGGTTTCGATATTAAATAAGGGGCTGGCTTCGATTACTGCGGCTGAGCACATTGAGTTGCGTCAGCGATGGATTGCCATTGATTATCAAGACGATGATGTCGGTCGAGAAACCGTCGACTTGACGGTCGAAGAGATGGCTTGGTTGGAAGCGCATCCGGAGCTGCGTTTTACCGGTGATCCTAATTGGTTACCTTTTGAAGCTTTTGATGAGAATGGTAGCTATCTGGGTATCGTTTCTGAAATATTAACTAAGCTGGAGCGAAAGACTGGCATCAAGTTTCATCGGCTGGCCAGTGGTACCTGGCTTAATTCATTGAAAATGGTGAAGGAGGGTGATGTTGATGTGATATCAGGTGATTTGGCCGATGAAGAGATTCGCCGTACTCATGTTTTTACGCAACCGTATTTAGAACGTCCCTTAGCGATTGTCATGAGAAGTGAACAGCAAGAGATTATCCCGGATCTTTATGATATTGCTGATAAGAATATTGCGGTAATCGATGGCTATGGTTACACCTGGGAGTTAGCAGAAAAGTATCCCGACATCACCTTCATTAAAGTCGCTGATGTGCAAGCGGCGTTATCCGCGCTTTCCACCCGACGTGTAGATGCTTTTGTTGCAAGCTTCACCTTAAGCAGTTATCACATCAATCAGATGGGTTTGTCTAACTTACGGTTGGTTGGGCGCTTACCTGTTGTGATGAAATTGGGATTCGCCGTGCGTAAAGACTGGCCGGTTTTACTGGGCATTCTAAACAAGGGCATCGACAAGATGACTCAAGCTGAGAAACATCAGATTATTGAACATTGGATGAATGACAAATATATCGAACGTGTGGATTACCGGCTTGTTTGGCAGACTGTCATTGGCGCTGCCGTATTGATTGTTTCAATTTTTCTTTGGAGCCAATTTATTCGGCAACAAAAAAAGCGCTTAAAAATCAGTGAGGAGCGTTTTCAGTTAGCAATGGAGGCGGCTTCTGACGGGATTTGGGATTGGGATGTGAACACCGGTGAGGTGTATTACAGTCCGAGTTATGTGAAAATGCTTGGTTATTTACCTAGGGAATTAGCAGGACGGGTAGAAACTTGGGAAACACTATTACATCCGGATGACAAAGCGGCCGCGTTGAGTATAGCCGCTGCCGCGATTCGGGAGAGCGCGCCTCGTTATGAGCATGAATTTCGTCTACGTGCTAAAGATGGTCAATACCGGGATATTTTGTCAAAAGGTGGTGTTGTTAAAATCGACAAGCATGGTAAGGCGCTAAGGTCCGTCGGTACTCAAACCGATATTACCGAGCGCAAAAAAGCAGAAGTTATGCTACAGAAATTGTCACGTGCCGTAGAACAAAACCCCTGTATGGTGATGATTACTGATCCTGTCGGTATTATTGAGTATGTGAATCCGAAATTTACCGAAATCACCGGTTATACGTTTGACGAAGCGGTAGGTAAAACCCCGGCCTTATTCAAGTCAGCATTAACACCACCGGAGATATATCAAGATTTATGGCAAACCATTTGTGCGGGCCGTACCTGGCATGGTCAACTTCAGAATACAAAAAAAGATGGCACAGTTTACTGGGAACGAGAATCGATTTCTCCATTAGTTGGCGAGGATGGTGCGGTTCGGCATTTTGTGGCACTCAAAGAAGACATTTCCAAACAAAAAGAAACAGAAGAAAATTTGATGGTATTTCGCCGTTTTGCAGAAACTTCGGGACAAGGGTTTGGTATGGCGACCCTCGATGGGTATATTACATATGCTAATCAAACGCTTTGCCGACTACTGGAAGAAGAGAGTCCGGCAGATGTTTGCCATAACCGCGTTGAAAAATATTATCCTCCTGAGTTTCAATTGCGTCTGCAAAATGAAATTATCCCTGCTATTAAAGAAAAAGGGCAATGGACTGGTGAGCTCATGCTGCGTTCCGCAAAAGGAAAATTAACACCGGTGCTGGAAAATTTCTTTTTGATTAGGGATGAAGCCGGTAAACCCATTTATTTTGCTGATGTGGTGACAAATATATCAGAACAAAAACAGGTAGAAGCCGCTTTACAATGTGCCAAGGAACAAGCGGAACAAGCAAGTCGTTTTAAAAGTGAATTCCTGGCCAATATGAGTCACGAAATTCGCACCCCGCTCAACGCGGTCATGGGAATGACTCATCTGACCATGAGGACAGAGCTGACGGCTAAGCAACGAGATTATTTGAGCAAAGTTCAGTCTTCCTCGCATACTTTATTGGGAGTGATCAACGATATACTTGATTTTTCTAAAATTGAAGCAGGGAAACTGAAAATTGAAAATACTGATTTTCTGTTGGAAAGTGTATTTGAAAACTTAGCCAATCTGGAATCCATGCATGCCGCTGAAAAAGGCATTGAAATTATCTTTTCCATTGGCAAAGAGGTGCCTAAAGCGCTGGTGGGTGATCCACTACGTTTAGCACAAGTGCTGATTAACCTAACCAGCAATGCGGTAAAATTTACTGAGCGTGGGCAAGTGTTGGTGGCGGTCGCCTTGACAGAACAGTCTTCCGATCGTTTAGTGTTGCGATTCTCTGTACAAGATAGCGGAATCGGCATTGATAAGGCAAAAATTTCTCGTTTGTTTGAACCTTTTACTCAAGCTGATGGTTCGACGACGCGGGAATATGGTGGTACAGGCTTAGGGTTAGCGATCTGCAAGCAATTAGTCAGTATGATGGGAGGGGAGATCGGCGCACATAGCGAACCTGGTCATGGCAGTACTTTCTTTTTTACTGCCGAGTTTGGTTGTCCCGCCGTGGCCACTGAAAAACATTTTTTACCCAGTCCGGATCTACGTGGTACGCGTGTGCTGGTGGTGGATGACAATGCCATTGCCCGCCAAACCTTAAAGGAAACATTGGAGTCGTTTTCTTTTCATGTGTCGACGGTGGTATCTGGCGCCGCTGCATTGGCTGAGCTGGAGCGAGCTGCCAGTGATAATCAAACTAACCCCTATGATTTGGTACTCATGGACTGGAAAATGCCGGGCATGGATGGTGTTGAAGCTAGCCGCTTGATTCATCATACGGGTTGGTTACCGCGTGTACCCACCATCATTATGATCACGGCTTACGGTCGTGAAGAAGTCATGCAGGCCGCTTCCCAAGCGGGTATCGACGGTTTTTTAGTGAAACCGGTAAATCACTCGATATTGTTCGATACAATTATCGAAACCTTGGGGAAAAATACCATCGCTACGCCAACGTTGACCAAGCATGAAGTTTTGTTACCGCCTCACTTACGTGGTGCGAAAGTTTTATTGGTCGAAGATAACCGCATTAATCAGCAAGTCGCACAAGAGATGCTGGAAAATGCTGGCTTGGACGTGAGTGTTGCTGGCAATGGTGCTAAGGCTGTGCAAGCGGTACAGACAGGCCAATTTGATTTAGTGTTAATGGATATACAGATGCCTGATATGGATGGTTATCAAGCGACCCGTCTTATTCGTAAAGCCCCCCGTTTTAACCAATTGCCCATTGTCGCTATGACCGCTCATGTCATGACAGGAGACAGGGAGAAGTGTTTGGATGTCGGCATGAACGATCATTTGGCCAAACCGATTGATCCAGAGGCTTTATACGCTATCCTCATTCAATGGATTGTGCCTGGAGCTGGTACTGATACTGTGAGTGTAAAGGGCGACTTTAAAGAGTCAGACGAAAATTTCTTTCCAGATAATTTGCCAGGCATTGACATTAAACAAGGTTTGCTGCGGGTCGGAGGGAATCGTAAATTATTTTGTAAATTGTTATTTGAGTTTATCGAAGATCATTCTAATGACGATGAAGTGTTAGCACAAACGATAAACCAGAAAAATCAAGATGAAATTCATCGCGTATTACATACTTTACGTGGAGTGACGGGTAGTATCGGTGCTGAAAAATTAGAAGAAAAATCAGCATTGTTAGAACATGCGCTTATGAAGCAGTTACCTTATGTGAATGCTTTGATAGCGTTTGCTGGCGAATTTCGTGTAGTGATGGATGGCTTAGTAATGATACAAGATCGCTTAGCGAGTGTAGTATTACCTTCTGTTAAAAATGACATGATCGCTGATCAACTTCAGGATTGGGCGTGGTTACAAGAGCTAGATGTTATGCTAAAAGAAGGGAATCCTGCAGCAGTAGACTATATTGAAAAAGTGAAAAAATATGGGCATATTCGTGAGTTAAAAGGCCAATTGAATTTGCTTGACATGCAGCTTGCCGAGTATGAGTTTGATGATGCGCGTAAGACGTTGAGTGAAATTACGCAGTACTGTGACAACCTCCATCATCGTCGCAAGGAATTTAACAAGGAACTTAAAAATGGATGAGAAAAATAAAATATTAATTGTTGATGATGAGCGTTTTCATCTGAATGTGATGGTTGACCTGTTAAATGACGATTATAAAACCGTGGTGGCAAAAAATGGTGAGAAAGCGTTGGAAATTGCTTTTTCAGAGCAGCCACCTGATTTGATTTTACTGGATGTGATTATGCCAGAAATGGATGGATATGAAGTTTGTCAAAGATTGAAATCAAATGAACACGCTCGCCACATTCCGGTGATTTTTCTCACCATCAAGAGTGACGTTGAAGATGAAACGCGGGGTTTTAGGCTGGGGGCCGTGGACTATATTACCAAACCTTTTAGTCCTCCGATTGTTCGGGCACGGGTTCGAACCCATTTAATGTTGAGGCGAGTCTTATTGGAGCTTGAACAACAAAATGATCAATTGGAGAAAAAAATTCAGGAACGTACCAAGGAGATTGCTTGTACCCAAGATGTGGCGATTTACTGCATGGCTTCATTGGCGGAGACACGGGATAATGAAACTGGAAATCACATTCGACGCACCCAATATTATGTCAAGGTGCTGGCAGAATATTTGAGTGATCATCCGCGTTTCAAACATGCGTTGGATGAAAGTTCAATTACGCTCATGTACAAATCCGCACCGTTACACGATATTGGTAAGGTTGGCGTGCCTGACCGGGTATTACTTAAACCAGGTAAATTGGATAATGAAGAGTGGGAAGAGATGAAGCGGCATGCGGCTTATGGTCAGGATGCCATTATCAAAGCTGAGCAGGCATTGGGTAGTACTTCATTTTTGCAGTTTGCCCGAGACATTGTCTATACGCATCATGAAAAATGGGATGGTACGGGATACCCTCAGGGGCTTAAAGGTGACGAGATACCCGTGGCCGGTCGGTTGATGGCGTTATCTGATGTTTATGATGCGTTAATCAGTCGACGTGTTTACAAGGATGCATTCTCCCATGAAAAAGCAGTTGAAATCATTCGTCAAGGGAGGGGGGCACATTTTGACCCTGATGTGGTAGATGCTTTTCTCGCGTTGGAATATGAATTCAAAGCGATTGCCAAGCGATTTGCGGATGCGGCTTTGGAGGTGGAACTAGATGTTAATTAGGAATGGGTATCGTCCAGCTAGCTACGCGATGCCAACTGATTTTTCCTCAGAAATATAAACCACATTAACCATAAAGAGGCTGACAGCACGATTGCAGTAATTATTGCAGGCAGTGGCGATTCAAGCGTGCTAACTGAGCCTGCATAGGCTGCAATCGCGACATAAGGAAACGAGCTGAAAATCCAGGCAAACAGAAACTTCCACATCGGCATTTTAGTAAACCCGGCTAAACAGGCTGTTGCTTCAGGCAATATTGGCAATGCGCGTGATAACAATATCATTAAAACCCCGTGTTTGTTAAAGATGACTTCCATCTCATTTATCTTGTCAGGATCTTGAACGACGCGAATTAGAATGCTTCTACCGATGGATCGACTTAATAAATAACCACAAATACCTGCGATAGCAACGCCCAAGGCATTAAACGCGGCACCTAATTCAAAACCGAGAAAATAACCAGATAAGATGCAAACCGTTAAGGTCGGAATGGCAATAAATAAGTCCGCAAAGAGTAACGCCGCGACAATCATACCGATGTAGATTGGCGATATGGAGCTCGCAGCATTTAACCACGTTTTAATATCATCAACAGTGATAACTCCGGTTAGTTTTATGACAATAAAAGTCGAAGCAAATAATGTGGCAAGAATTAAAAACAATTTAATGAGTGTCTTCATGAGCTATGTTACCTTTTGTAGTTTAATGATTCATTCTTTAAAATATGAAAACAACTTGAGCTATCCCACCGCTAGGCAGGGGGGCAAATTGCAACAAAGTTTTTGACCTTAATTTATAGTTCTGAAATACTTGTTCTTCGGGGTACAAATTGATAATCTGAAATATTGTGACTCCCATGAGTGCGGCACTTGGATAAATAAGCGTTTCGTAGTCCTCATCGCCAGTGAAATATAGATGTAAATACAGTGCAGAGGTAGCACCCATCAGAGCAGATCTTATCATGCGTCTTTGGTAGGCTATTTTTGATATTTCGCTAAGATTTTCAATCGTCTTGATTTTATTATTGAAAGCGGCGCTTTCACCAGGTTCCATTTTGAACATATAAATACTTCCATCAATAAATCTGGCGGAACCCAGTGCTAAAAGCCCTAAGGCTGCGACTTTATCGGAGTCCGGTTTATCCTTGTCAAAGATATCGATCCCTCTATCAATCGACAAAGCGCCAAACAACAAAGACATGCCGCTACCAATGTAACGCGGCTGGGGATATTGTTCTAATATATCTTTATTCGCGTTATAGACTTCAGCTTGGGTTACATGAGAAAAAATAAAAATGATTAAAATTATCTTGAAACGTAATGTCATGGAAGTCTTTCCAATATATTTCACACGCTGCCCTCACGTTGAAAACCTGTCATCTATGCGCTAACGTCTCTGTAATCATAATGGTTCTCCCTTACAAGTTTGGCGTATAACTTTGTCATGGATAAACAACTTTCAATTTTATGCCTTGCAACGCAAGCGCTCTTGTGATCTTCGCTGCTTCAAAAACTGGTGGACCAAAGGTGCCCATTTTTAGGTCATTAGAAAATCCCAATCCTTCACGGGGCCATAATTTGGTCCAATTTTTTGTGACCTTATGGTTACTGTCCTCATCATGTAATACTTTAAATGCGAGATAATTTTCTGAAGGTGCTTCGAATACGAAAGTCATTGCCTCATGGGTTACTTTTTTAGTTTGAGTGAGTAGCGCTTTTTCATGCTTTATAGGAAACCCTTGATCGCCGAAAATTAACACCATCAAATTGCCACCTAATTGATCTTTAATGCCAGAGATCTCAACGGTTATATTTTCTGCTGCTACCGCTATACTCATCCATAGTTGAAGCAACAATATGGTTAAAGGTATTTTCATAATCTCTATCCTCTGTTTAAAATGGCTTCTAATATTTCTTTAGTATTTTGTGTGCTAAGGGTGGGAAAAGGTAGTGGATAGTATTCAGCAGCTTTGCTTTACCAATGAAATTTTTTTTGATTTCATGCTCAATGCCATCAATTATGGCCGATGCAGCATGCTCAGCGGTCATCTTTGCTTGACCTCGTCCAGCGGTCATGGGCGTATCAACCAGCGCAAGGATGGCTTGCAGTACTCGAATATTGCTGCCTTCAAATTGATAATTTAACGATTGGGATAATATATTGAGTCCGCCTTTGGTTGCGCAGTAAATGGCGGAGTTTGTTTTTGGCACCATGCCTAATGCTGAACTTACATTGAGGATGATAGCGCGACGACTTTCATTGGTAAGTGATGGTAGTAGCAAATAAATCAAATAACAGATGGCAGTTAAGTTCACCGTTATTTCATACTTGATACTTTCAAAGCGAAAATCATTGTCCATGAACTTAGGGGTGAATTGCACAGCGGCATTATTGATCAACACATCAATGCTTGGATTATTTTTTGTCATTTGGTCTGCCACCTGTTCCACACTGTCCAGATCAGCCAAGTCACAGAGATAAGTGCTTATGGTTGGATATTGATTGCTCAGTTCATTTAACTTCAATGCATCACGACCCATTACGATCAATTGGTTATCCGCCGCCAATTTATCGACGAGCTGTCTGCCGATGCCTGAGGTTCCGCCAGTAATGACAATATTTTTCTTTAGTAAATGCATGGGTACTCCGAGCAAAAAAAGCATTGTGGTACGATTAATGGTTAACTATGCTATGATAACGATCCTCGGGATGGCGGTAATTAACCTGGGTTAACAACAATCCATTTATGGCAAAAAATTTTAGATATATTGACTTATGGAACTGCGTGATCATTTAAAGGAACTTGGAGAACAGGTTGAATATAATAAAGGTGAGATGGTGTTTCGTCAGGGAGAGGCTAGTCAGTATATTTACTTAATCAAGCAAGGATTGCTCAAAGCTTATTACATTACTGCGGGTGGCAAGGAATTTGTCAAAACCTTTGTTTGGGAAAATGATTTTATTGGTAGTTTAAGTGCCTACCATTTACCTGAGCAGGGGTGTTCGTATAGCCTGGTTTGTTTAGAGCCTGCTATTTTACATCGTCTGAAATTTCTAGAGCTACTTGACATTGTTAAACAAGATCCTAGCTTATCGATTACCTTGATCAATATATTTTTACATATACTCGCTAAAAAGGAACGGCGTGAATTCGAGTTTCTTTGTTTATCCGCCGAAGAAAGATATCAACAGATTAAAGAAAAAACACCTGAATTGCTGGAGCGGGCCACTCAAAATGATATCGCACGTTATCTTGGCATTACCCCGGTGGCACTCAGTAGGATCCGAACTAGAATTACGAAACAAGGCAAGTCTTAACAAAAACAAACTGGATACAATTCGTGATTGAAATGTATCCAGCTGTTGGTTGTCCCATTCTTTTACTGAGCTGTTTGACGCTCACGCATGAGTTGTTGCACGGTTTGTTGTCCGGCGGGTTGTAAAAGAAATTGGTCTTGGGCGAAATCCATGACATCCATCGCATCCTGATTGTCAGCAGGGTGCATGTCTTCAGCAAAAAAACCTTCGCCCAGCATGGAGTGTGTTTCTAATATACCAAACATGCGAGCGCTGGGGTCTGTTGCCGGAGGCATGGGTGAGCCAAATCGAATTTTGTGAAAAAATCGCCATGGATCCTGCCAGGCCGAAGCAAAAACATCGACTCCGCTGATACCTGTTCCTGTACCGCCATGGCAGCGTTGGCAATCAAAATCTATCCTGTCAAGATCGGTCATACCGAGAAAACCACCGCTGTATATCATGCCACCTTTGGTGTCGTTACCGTTGTAAGCCGAGCCTAAGACACGAATATATTTGTTGGTATTGACAACCCCGCCATTGACGATAAATTCAGCCAGACTCCAAAGCTGGTATTCTCCCATGTAATCACCAAAGTTATGTGCTTTAACAATTTGGTTGCCATCGAAAACGGGGTAACCTTCATTAAGGCTTTTGTAAACGCTAGCTAATGTCCATTCACGTAGGCTCTTTAGCCATAACAAATCATTCCATAAACTGTATATGCCTTGGTAATCCCAGCCATGACACATAGCACAGCGCCAGGTTTGGTCATCTGCCAATTCAGGGAGATCCGTTGCGAGGTCATAAATCGCATGGCGTGTCGGTGGCGCATCCAGTCCTGCTTCAGCCATCCAGTTATCAAATAGTCGCCCACCGGTGACTAAATTCCTGGTCAGGCCGCCTTGGGAATATTTGGTGACATCGGCAGCAGCTTGTAGCCCTAAGCCTGTAAATTGGTAGTCCGCGGTGCCTAACATTTCACTGCCTGGATGGCCAAAACGTACTTTATGAATGTATTCTTGAGGATTGATTCTGGCTAAATCATCGAGTGCCAGCGTTTCATCAATAATGATTTCCCGTCCATCATCACCATGACACGCGGTGGTGCCGCAACCGCCTTGGGTCAGTGAATCAGGAGCGGCGGGATCATAAGGTAATCGATGATAGAAATCGTAACCGTCTCCGGCATTACCACCGCTAACAACCGCATAGCAATCTTTGGGTCTGACGGCCGGATCGCAAGTGGCAGGATCGGGCGCTGGTGACATAAAGGAGGCAATGCCGCGGCCATCTAGGGCTTCTTCTTGCACTGAGATCACAAAACGAGTGAGTGCATAGATATCATCGTCGGCGATGCCGGCGGCACTAAACCCATGATCGCCGGTTGCAGTGACGGTACCGGAGTGGATGATGTCAAAAACTTCTGCCGGGGTGGCGTTATTCGGTAGGGTGCCCTCAGGTTCTTTCACTACACCTTTAATTCCGGTGAGGTAATCCCCTGATCCATAGGCGCCTGCTGCACCCAAATAATCCCAGCCATGGCATGATTTGCATCGCCATGTTGCATCGTTGGTTTCGGTGGTGTTTCCTGAGCTGGCCCATAGTTCATGAGTGGCAGTAGCGCTGGTAGGCACGGTTAATGGGGTGGCTTCATTGCTATCTGTCCACCATTTATCCCATAACATGCCACCGCGTGCAAAATCTGCGATGACCTGATCGCGACTTGCTGCATAACGAGTCACATCAAACCCGGCGGTGCTAGGGATTAAACTTTCTTGGGTATAACGCAGTACGTCAATAGCGGACTGAAAGTCAAATTGCGGATCATACCAAACCAAGCCGGGCATCGGCGGATCCGCATTGGGATGTCCAAAGCGTATTTTATGTAATATCTCCCAGGGATTGTCCCAGGCATAGGTATCGACAAATTTATTTTGATCGGTACTAAAGTCAATTGCTCGTCCATCCGGTCCATGGCAATTGATATCACAGCCACCCCCGGTGGGAGCTTGTTCTGTGGGCATATCATAGATGATTTTGCCATTGGCGGCATCACCTCCGGTGGCTAATTTCGTTCCGCTATCAATGACCAACCAAGGTTCTTTTCCCGCTGTGGCTTCTTCTTGCATGGTCACAATGAATTTGGTGAGCGCATGTAATACTTCAGGCGTGGCAACCGTGCCAAAGGTGTGGTCGCTGGCTTGCAACACTTGACCATCGTCAATGAAGGCATAAATATCGGCGGGGGTGGTGAAATTGGGGGTGTCATCATCGGCGGCGATGAAACCTTTAATTTTTGTAAAGTAGCTACTGCTTGAGCTGCCATAAGCACCTTTTCGGCCACGGTAATCCCAGCCATGGCAAGATTTGCATCGCCAGGTGGTGTCGTTGGTTTTTTTGGTGTTAAATTTTGGCCAAAGCGGGTGATTGGTCTCGGTATTTGGCGGAAGGATACCTATATTGCCTAAGTCATCCATGATCCACCATTTATCATACGCCAGGCCGCCTAAGGCCAGCGAGGCGTCATCGTACATGGTTTGATCAAATGCCGTTGCTTTAACACCGATCTGATCGGGTGAGATGCGATTGGTGGCAGTTTGCTCTGTGATACGTACGGTAGATTTGGTATCTCTTACCTCAATATCAGTTTTTGCTGACGGTATAGATTCGGAACAACCGACTATCCAAAAATACAAAAGACATAGTAATAGCCATTGAAAGTAATATTTCATGAATGATTCCCCTTCCTGTACCAAGTTATCTCCCAGATAACTTGATGTTTTCCCACGGTATGAAAGTTCGCATTGAAAACAGCATCACATAGACTAAGCGTGAAGTGTTGACAATGATTAACCGGTACGGCGCAAAAATTTAATCACAGCAGTGCAAATGCATTGGGTTTCACAGCGGTTTTTCTGGTGGAGGTAATACAGGTTGTATTGTCGACTGAAGAAAAATCATTGTGGGACCTAATGCTAAGCAAGATTGAATGGTAGGCTCCGTGTCGGTTTTTATGGTTATTTATTTTTTTAAGTCTTTATAGTCTAGTCTTTATTGAGGCTCAATGTAAATCCCAAATCGCTTAAAAATATATCACATGAGTGAGTTTTGCTCATAAATATAGCGTTTTCTTGTTTGTGCTATGGGTCTAAGTACTGATCGTGGGGTGCTAATGTTATGTTAGTCCTGCATGGGAAAGCATGGGAAATCATATTGTTGTGAAGTCAATGTTGGATACGTTTTGGTATTTTATTCCAAAGTGAATTACTAGGTTTTACAGTCAAGTTAAGCTTTTCTCTCGTGATAAAGCCAATGGTGATGGGGTTTGAATAATCACTTGCTGGATCTTATGATAAATCGTGCAAGAGCTGTATTTTTCACACCCGTTTTAACTTTTCAATCAGTGATTGAATTTCTGCTGTTGACTCTTGGGTGTCTTGCGCCAGTGTTTCGTGTCCATTCCTAAGGAATGATTGCTCAGAGTTTTGCAAATTGAAGCGCTGACAGCGTGGACCCATTGTTTGCCGTTCAGCGCGGTGGTTGGAAGCTGCCGTAATAATGAATGACAGTGTTAGGTAGTTATACGTAGAAGAGTTTGAGCTAATAAAAACTCAAAGCATCAAATCGATGATGGCTTGACCATTTTTGTTGTTGGCTGTGAATTTGATTAACGTATACTTGATTTGTATCAAGGTGAAATTGGGCGTTAGATGTGATGATAAACAATGGCAAAATAAGGGGGTAGTTATGAAGCGGATTGGCCGAGTATCGCGGTGCTGTCACTTTTTTTTGCTAAGTTTTTTGGTACTCTTTTTCCTGATTGGCTGTAGCGGCGATGATGGTGAGCAAGGTCCGATGGGACCGGCTGGCTCTGGCTCGGCGGATGTTCTGGCATCAACTGCAACGTCTCTCCATATGGTTATTGATAAGCTTGTCATCAATAGTGCGCCTGTTGTCGATTTCACCGTCACCAATCAGGACGGTGATACTGTCAGGGGATTGACGACTGATGACTTACGATTTGCTGTGGCGAAACTGGTGTCAGGCAGCTTTGGTAGTCCAAGTCAATGGCAAAGTTATCTCAATCAAACCGAGACCGCAACGGAGGGTCCAGCGACAGGCAATAGTGCGATACAGGCCACCCGTGAAAATAATGGTCAGTTAGTTGAGCAAGGCAAGGGGCGATATCGTTATACTTTTGCGACAGATATTACTCAAGTCACCATGCCGCTGGCGGTGGTCTATGATGCCAGTTTAACCCATCGTTTCAGTATACAAACCAGCGGGGCGTTGCCTGCGGTGAACGCGACGTATACTTTTCGTCCGTCCGATGGCAGCACGGAGGATATTTTCCGTCGTGATATTGTCAGCACGGTTAAGTGCAATGCTTGCCACTATCAACTGGAAGCTCACGATGCGCGCATTGACGTCAAATATTGCGTGATCTGTCATAATCCTGGTTCGAAAGATGCCAATAGCGGCAATGTTGTTGATTTTAAGGTCATGATTCATAAAATTCATCGTGGGGCCAATTTACCCAGCGTGATTGCCGGCGGTGAATATGCCATCTGGGGTTTTCGGGACAACAAACACGATTATTCGGACCTTGAATTACCGCAAGATATTCGTTATTGCAATAAATGCCATGATGGTGAAGATCCTGAGACGCCTCAAGGCCATTATTGGAATAGCCAAGCCAGCATGGAGGCCTGCGGGTCGTGCCATGATAATATCGATTTTAATGTGGATGGCAGTGCGACACCGGGTGGGCATCCCGGTGGTATTGTCGCCGATAATAGTGAGTGCACGACCTGTCATAGCGCTGGCCGCATTGCTGGCAGTATTGAGCAAGCACATAACATCCCGGCTCAGGTAGAGCAGGCCAAATATCAATTCAATCTGCTGAATGTCACCGGTGGCAATACGCCAGTGATTGAATTTTCGGTGACCGATCCCAGTAATAACCAGACGCTTTATGATATTACCAGTGGTGCTGTTTTTACAACGCCTTCGACCAGTCGTTTAGCCATACTCATTGGCTGGAATACGCTGGGATTTACCAATCAGCTAAGCAACGTCAATTCAGGTCAGCCGATTTCAATCAATCCGGTGGATGCCTGCGATGGTATTCCCATCGTGGATTGGGCTTGTACGGTAACGGCAGGGGTATATAGCTTGACAAAACTTTCCGCTTTGCCAGTCGATGCGCAAGGTACCGGTCGGGTTGGCTTTGAAGGTCATTTGGCAGCGCAGGATGATACGGATGCTTGGAGTATTCAAGTACCGGTGACGAGCGTAGTGAAGGACTTCTCTATTAGCGATAACTTAACTGAGCGACGTCAAGTGGTTGCCATTGAAAAATGTAACCAATGCCATCAACAACTCAGTCTGCATGGTAACAATCGTACCGACCAAATTGAGCTTTGTGTGATTTGTCACAATGCCCGTGCCACGGACGTGAATCAACGTCCCAAAAACCAGGCCGGTGCGCCGGATGCGTCGTTAAGCCTGGATGGAAAAACAGAAGCATCAATCGATTTTAAACGATTAATTCATGCCATCCACGCCGCTGCGAAGACTAACTATGACGGCAGCGCAGCCCATGGTTTTCGTCAGGCAGGGTTGATTGTTTTTGGCTTTGGTAATCGGCTGCATGATTTTAGTCATGTGCGCTTTCCTGGTAGCTTGCAAGCTTGTGAAGCGTGTCATTTACCGGGAACCTATGAGTTGATCGGCCCATGGGAAATTCCGTCCCAACATGGTATTTTAGGCAGTGTGACCCAAGCTGCACCCCACGCCACCGATGCCACCTCGCTGGCCAATGGCTTGATGAATCCAAGTGATGATTTAAGAATGACTCCCATCGCTTCGGTTTGTACATCGTGCCACGATGGAATACTGGCTAGAACACACATGACACTAAATGGGGCTATCTTTGATGCCAATCAGGCGAGCATTGATATTTCACCGGTGGAGACCTGTGCGGTATGTCATGGGCCAGGGCGGGTTGCTGATGTGGCGTTAGTTCATGCACCCCATTAATCGCCATCCTAGGTATCGTAAATATGGGCTAATCAGCCTACTGTGTTTGTTAAGCAATATGGCATTGAGTGTTGTCTGGGCGGAATCAACGGGAGATACTAACAAGGTGCAAGCCTCAGAATATAGCAAAAAAGGCGCGGACACTTGCCTCAAATGCCATAATGAAACATCGGAATTTGCTGTGCTTTCAATTTTCAAAACCAAACATGCAGCATTGGCCGATGCACGTACACCCTTTGCCGGGTTGCAATGCGAAGCCTGTCATGGACCGGGTGCAGAACATAGTCGAAAAGTGGGGTCAGGAGAACAACGACAACTCATTATTAATTTTGGTGAAAAATCATTATTGTCAACCAAAGCGCAAAACCAGGTGTGTTTAGTTTGTCATAACAAGCGTGGCCGTATTTTTTGGCAGTCAAGTTCACATGAAGGGCAGGGTGTGGTTTGTGTCAATTGCCATAGAATTCATGTACCACAAGACCCGGTTTTAACCCGGTTGACACAACCTGAGATTTGTTTTGTTTGTCATCAGCAAGCCCGTGCTGAGTTTTTCAAACCTTCATCACATCTCATGCGCTTTGGTAAGCTGGGTTGCAGTGATTGTCATCGTGCGCATGGGGCGATTTCAGAGGCTCTGTTGAGCATGCCGACACTCAATGAAACTTGTTTCCGCTGCCATGCACAAATGCGTGGGCCGTATTTGTGGGAACATGCACCGGCTGCTGAGGATTGTCGTTTATGCCATCTGCCGCACGGCTCCATACATCCTGCGTTATTGGTAAAACGATTGCCGTTGTTGTGCCAGCAGTGCCACAGTCAAGCGGGTCATCCGAGTTTGGCATTGGATGGCTCGGGTTTAGCTGATGGCAACCCTTCAGCATTATTGCTCGCGGGAGGATGCATCAATTGTCATGCGCAAGTACATGGCTCAAATCACCCTTCGGGTGCGAAATTAATGCGCTAAATTGAATTGAAAAATGGTGGCGTCCATGGATATTCGACGCAAATTAATCATGAGACTCAAGCAATGTTGTGTGCTGGCGGTATTATGTGTGCCGCTGTCATGGCTGATGGCAGAAGAGATCGCATTAGCTACCGAGCCGGAGATCGATTTTTCCCGATGGCGATGCAAATACTGTTTGTTTGAAGAAGGCATGCATGGGACATTGGAACTTGGCATTGGTCAGCTATCGGATGACTCGTTTAAATTTGGGCAATACACGGGGCTGAATCAAGCGAATAACTTTTTTGTTGCCAACGCTGACCTGCGTTATCGTCACCAAAATGCCTCTTATATGGATTTAACGGCATCTGATTTAGGTTTGGATAGCCGCACACTGAGCATTGACGCAGGTAAGCAAAGACAATATCAGTTATTTATCAACTACAGTGAGTTGCCGTATTTTACTTCGGATAGTGCAAAGACGCCTTACCGTGGTATTGGCAGTGATCACTTGTCATTGCCATCGACTTGGAACGCCGCCGGTGTAACGCATGACATGAGTGAATTGAATGTCAGCGCACAAGAAGTGGGTCTCGATACGCAAAGGAATCAGCTAACTCTCGGTGCGTTATTTAATGCAAATACGCATTGGGAATACGCGGCGAAATATCACCGTACCACCAAGCAAGGCAAAAAACGCCTGGCAGGTTCGTTTTTTTTCAAGGCAGTGCAATTAGTCGCACCGGTGGATTATGTGACCGATGAAGTGGATGCTTCGGCGTCGTATTATCAAACTAAATGGCAGCTGAAATTGGCGTATTATGCTTCGGCATTTCGCAATCGTAATAAATCGTTGATTTGGCAGAATCCGTTTACATCGATTGTCGCAGGCGCAGATAGCGGACAATTGGCACTGCCTCCCGATAATCAATTTCAGCAGATTATTTTTTCCACAGGATATCAGATCAGCGCACAAACCCGCGTCAATGGCGATGTGGCGGTGGGTCGTATGGAGCAGAATGAAACATTTTTACCGGCCACGTTAAATTCCAATTTAGTGGTTGCACCATTGCCGGCCAGCACGGCGGCTATACGGGTGAATACTGTCACTGGTAAATTCAGAATAAGTTCATCATTAACCGACAAACTCAAACTCCAAGCCAACTATATTTATCATGAGCGAGACAATAAAACACCTCAACGTGTTTATCCTTGGGTAACCACAGACAGCTTTGTTGCGTTGCCGCGCACCAACTCACCTTATAGTTTTACTCGAAGTGTTGTTAAATTGCGCGCAGATTATCGAGTGCTTAAACGGAGTTCAATGGCCATGGGTTTTGATTACCAGCGGCAAAAACGGACTCTGCAAGCTATCAATAAAACCAAAGATCATCATTTTTGGGGAAAGCTCAATGTACGTATCAGGCAGGCGGTAGCCATTACTGCAAAGCTTGAACATGCGCAGCGCAATGCATCGGCATATGATGGGATCACCTTGGATGATGCACCGCAAAACCCGTTGTTGAAAAAATATAATATGGCGGATCGTATACGCGACAAACTAGCGATTCATGCCAGTTTGACACCACATGAGCAGATCAATATTGGATTAGGTATTGATTTCGCTAACGATGACTATCACAAATCAAAGCTAGGTTTAACAGAAAGTCAAAATGTGACGGTGAGTCTGGATAGCTCGGTCAGACTTGGTCAAAAAACAAGTGTGTATTTTTACAAAAGCTATGAACAAATTGAGTCCAAACAAATAGGGAGTCAAATTTTTGCTCGCCCGGATTGGTATGCAAACAACAATGATCGGGTTGATAGTTTTGTGATGGGGGTAAAATATCAAGCCGTCAGAAATAAACTGGACTTTGGCCTGGATTATAACCAAATGCGAACCCGAGGTGAAGTCACGGTGCATAACGGTGCAGGAAATACAGGATTTCCTGATCTATTCACTAAGCTTGATGCGCTAAAAATTTATACAGACTATCGATGGAAGACATCCATGTCACTTCATCTTGCGTATTGGTATGAACGTTATCACAGCGATGACTGGAGCAGACAGGGTGTGACACTCGATACCTCACCCAATCTATTGAGCTTGGGTGAGGTGAGTCCATCTCATCGCATTCATGTGATTACCTTATCCATGCGATATAGGTTTTAAGTTTTGTTTCCAAGAGGGATTCACTGTATGGCATTTCCCATCGGATCATTACGTTTGCCTTTTTTAGTGTTAACTCCGGTATGTGTGTTATTGGGAGTCAGTACGGCGGTTTGGTCAGGGCATGAAATCAATCTGTTCTATCTGGGGCTCATCATGTTAGCTGCGGTTTGTGCGCATATCAGCGTGAATGCATTTAATGAATATTTTGATTTTCGTTCGGGTTTAGATTTCAAAACAAAGCGTACATCCTTTAGTGGTGGCAGTGGTACTTTAGTGGAGCACCCTGAACTTGCTAAGCAAGTCTTGGGGATAGCCATTCTTACACTCATTGTGACTTGTACCATTGGTTTGCATTTTATCTACGTTAATGGACTCGCGTTGTTACCATTGGGTATGCTGGGTGTATTGCTAATCACGCTGTATACCTCTTGG
>Ga0316206_1000476_pt1 | contig 52514 bp, 47 predicted proteins | sample 6monthpyrite_MG_FD_204942 | JGI IMG/M metagenome (GOLD analysis project Ga0316206, IMG submission 204942) | Microbial mat bacterial communities from mineral coupon in-situ incubated in ocean water Damariscotta River, Maine, United States -... | ecosystem: Environmental > Aquatic > Marine >...
TGGAATTGCTAGTGGTAGAGAAAAATTACTACAAAAAGCAGACATTGCTTTAAAGACTGCAAAAGAGTCTGAATTAGAGATGTTGGTTTATGATGAATTTTTATCAAAAAGAGATTATAAGAGCAAAATTTTAATTGGACGCAAACTGAAAAATGCCGTCTTAGATGATAGAATTGTTCCATATTATCAAAAAATTGTTAGTCGTGATGGTAGTGAAGTGATGTATGAAGCTCTTATGCGTATGGTAGATGATGAGGGACTTGTTGTAGCACCTATGAAATTTTTAGGAATTGCAAGAGAGACTAAGTTAAATACCAAGATGACCAAAATGTTAATGTATAAGTCATATGAGTACTTTTCACCGTTAAATAATAAAATTAGTATCAATCTATTTGCCTCTGATGTAGCCTCTAGTGAGATTACTCAATACATTGCAAAACTCTTAGAGGAATTTTCTTTACATGGTAGAGTTGTTTTTGATGTAGTTCAGATGAATAGTGCAGAAGATTATGACGCTCTTGGACGTTTTAAAGAGGTATTAGCACCTTTTAATATCGCTGTAGCAATAGAAAACTTTGGCACAGGTTATACAGATTTTGTTAAGGCTGCACGTATGGGAGTTGATTACATTAAAATAGATAGATCTCTTGTGCAAGAGATAAATTCAAATCCATATGCAAAAGCAGCTATAGCTTCGATAGTATCATTTTGTAAAAGTGCTGGAATTAAAACAATTGCAAAACATGTCTCAACTGATGAAATTGCAAGATCTTTAGAAGAATTAAATGTAGATTATATGCAAGGTTACCATTTTGGTCAACCTAGTATTCAAGTGTCATAGTGAAAAAAAGTTTAATTATTGCGCAAGGTACAGTCGCGCGTCATTTTATTTCAAGAGTAGCAGAACTTCATAGTAGTGATAACTTTTATGACATAGTCTGCAGTTCTCATGAAAAACCACCATCTATTAAAACAGATAATATTAAGTTTTTTAATATAGATCCTACTAGTTATCTAAAACTTTCGCAAATTTATACAAATGATATAACACAAGTAATTGTCATAATGGACTACCGTAAAGAGGCAATTTATAGTATTGAAAATATTAGAAGGCTTTCAAAGAATTTACAAGTTCTAGTTTTAGATAAGTGGGATTTAGATATTGATGATCCTCACACAATGCTAATTTCAAGTAATGATTTCTTAGCAAATAGAATGGTTGATTATCTTCCTGATGTTCCTGTTATAGCTCAAAATGTTGGGTTAGGTGAGGGTGAAATTATGGAAGTTTTAGTTCCATTTGGAAGCTCTTATGTCTATAGAAGAGTATCAAGTATCTCTCAAAATGATTGGCATATAAGTGCAATTTATAGGTCTAATCAGTTACTATTAATTACAAAAGAGCGTTTGATTTTACCAAATGACTTGCTTTTACTTGTTGGAAAACCATCAGTTTTAAAAATGATTTATCGTTCTATTAAAAGAGAACTAGGTCAATTTCCAGCACCTTATGGTCATAATTTATATCTATATATTGATATGTCAAGAGAAAAAGAGACAGATATTTATAATCTTGTTAGACGTGCAATCTATGTTCATACTAGGTTTCACCATAAATTGATAATAAAGATTGACAACCCTACTGATATTTCTGTCTTGCAGGGTATTAAAGCTTATTCTAATTATGAAATAGATATTGACATTAATTTTTCAAAACGTCCTGTTGAGCAGTTTTTACTTTCAGATGTTTCAATGCATAAAGTAGGTTTGATTATGCTCTCATCTGTAATGTTTTCAGACTTTAATTTAAAAAATATATTGTATCAAACAAATGTACCAGTTCTCTCAATTGCGAAAAACTCTTTAATTGATGTAGATTCTGTAGCACTTATGATAAGTGATCCAGCTCAAACTGAACATATTTCAACGACAGTTTTTGACCTATCTTCACAGCTTAATTTACATTTAAAAGTATATAATGATACAACTGAACACTCAAAAGAGAATGATGAAGTAATAGAACATTATCGTAATCTCTCAACAATATTTTCTAAATCAATTAAGATTATAGATCATGAGCAAAATCCTATACGTCTTCTTAGAACTCAGAAAAACTTTTTACACTGCTTACCTTTTAACTATAAAGTGTTGCAAAAGAGGTACTCATCTATTTTCTCAACAGACCCAGATGAACTATATTATAAGTTAAATAACTTTCATCAAATTTTTATTCCTGTAACTATATAATTTCTTAAAAGGTTAATCATAATATGACTGTAAATATCGCATTAGAACGTACAATAGATAATAGCTACAACGTAGAGATCAAAAAGCTAGATAAAATGAATTTTGATACCAAAGTTGCAATTATTACTAATCCTAAAGTAGCAGGATTACATCTAAATTATCTACTTGAAAACCTAAATGCTAAAGAGGTCTATATTGTAACTGTGTCAGATGGTGAAGAGTTTAAAAACCTCTCAACTGTTGAGAATATCTTAGAGTCACTTTTTAATCATAGATTGGATAGAAAGTCTATGCTTATTGCATTTGGTGGTGGAGTAATTGGAGATATGACAGGCTTTACAGCCTCTATCTATCAGCGTGGTATTAATTTTATTCAGATTCCAACAACATTGCTTAGTCAAGTTGATGCTAGTGTTGGTGGAAAGACTGGGATTAATAATAGATATGGAAAAAATTTAGTCGGCGCATTTTATCAGCCAAAAAAAGTTTTAATTGATTCATCTTTTCTAAAAACATTGGGTGAACGTGAATATAGTGCAGGAATTGCTGAAATTATAAAGATGGCTGTAACTTTTGATAAAGAGTTTTTTGAGTATTTAGAATCTAATGATTTAAAGCGTACTGATGTAATAGAAGAGGCGATTAAACGTTCTGTGGAGATTAAAGCAGATGTTGTAACTCGTGATGAAAAAGAGAATGGAATACGTGCAGCGTTAAACTATGGACATACTTTTGCTCATGTAATAGAGAAAGAGAGTGGTTATGGAACATATCTTCATGGTGAGGCTGTTGCAATTGGTATGGTTATGGCAAATAAGTTATCTGTAAAGCTAGGACTTATGACAGTTGAAGAAGATACAAGAGTTAGTAATTTATTGACTAAAAACAATTTATCAGTAGATTATGATGTCAAAAATATTGATGAATTTTATGATGCCTTCTTTTTAGATAAAAAAAGTGCTAATGGAAAAATAAGTTTTATTTTAGCGCGTGAAATTGGAGATGTTGAGATTAAAGATGATATTCCCACTTCATATATTAAGTCAATTTTAGCAATTTACGAGGTTTAATAGATGAAAATTTGGTTTCTTCTTTTAGTTTTTTTTGCTCTCTCTTTTGCAGAGTCTGATTCTAATGTAACAGATAACAATGAAACTAATGCTACATTAATCGCTGGAAACTTAGTAAAAGAGAGAGCAAAAAAAATTAAAATAGGTGAGCTTGAGAATTCACTGTCATTAAACTCAGCACTTTTAGAAGAGTATAGTATTTGGTTAAAACATTATAGTAATTATCTAACATATTTACAAGTTAAAAAAAGTTTGGTTGACTTAGAGATAGTTATTAGAAAATATAGTAAAAAGTCTCAAACACCTTACGTTAAAGAAAAGTTAAGTAATTTACATAAAAAAGAGTTAGTTTTAGAAGAGCAGTTAACACTATTGTCAAACTATAGTAATTCTGCATTTGGTACTTTAATGCATCCAGAAGATATTGGTGAGACTCCAAGTGTTGACAGCCCTTTTGAGATAATAAAAGCTCTTTCATATACAAAAATATTAAAACAACAGAGTGAATCTTATTCAAAAAAAGTATTAGAGCTTCAAAAGTTACATGAGTTAATAAAACAGCGTCATAAAATTTTTATTGAACTATTTGCGCAAACAGAAGATGAAAAATACACTTTAATGCTTAGCGATGTTTCTGGTAAAGAAGAAGCTATTAGTAATGCGCTATCAACACTTAAGACAACTTCTGACATATATGGCAAGCGAATAGATGCAACAATCTTGAATGTTAATAAGAATATTAACAAACAAGGTAGAGGTATTTTAGATTTACTTCTCATAATTGTTAGTATGTTTGTTGTTGCAATGTTTATAAAAGCTATTGTAAAACGATATATTACAGATAATGAGCGTTATTATATGGCTAATAAAGTCATTAATTTTATAAACTTATCTCTTATTATAATAGTTGTATTTTTTACATATATGGGTAATGTTGATAATTTAGTTACCGTTTTAGGTTTTGTATCTGCTGGTATTGCTATTGCTATGAAAGATTGGTTTATGTCTCTTATGGGGTGGCTGGTTATCTTACTTGGTGGTTCAGTTCATGTTGGAGATCGTATAAGGGTTGAGAGAGACGGTATGATTTATGTTGGTGATATATTAGATATTTCACCTCTTCGTATGACTATGCAAGAGGATATAACATTAACATCATATAATCACAATAGAAGAGCAGGAAGAATAATATTTATACCTAATAATTATATATTTACTTCAATGATTGCTAACTATACGCATGGAACTTTAAAAACTGTATGGGATGGTGTAGATATTACAATCACTTTTGACTCAAATTCAAAAAAAGCTATCTATATTGCAAAAGAAATTACAAGAAAGTATGCAAAAGGTTATACTGATATGACTAGAAAGCAATTAAATAGTCTACGTGATCGTTATAGTCTAAAAAATACTAATGTTGAGCCTAGAATATATTCATTCATTGAGCCAAATGGAATTAAAATTAGTGCATGGTATTTGACAAACTCTTATGCTACTTTAACCCTTAGAAGTACAATATCTATGGAGTTAATTAATGCCTATAGAGAAGAAGATGACATAGCAATTGCATACCCTACTCAAACAATGCTTATGCATAGAGTAGATAGTCATGGTCACCATCTAGATATTATTCCACCTGAAGATCCAATTGCGTGAAAAAAGTTTTCTTTAAAACATTTGGATGTCGAACAAACCTGTTTGACACTCAAGTTATGACAAGCTCTTTAAAAAATTATCAAGTAACTCAAAACGAAAATGAAGCTGATGCAATTGTTGTAAATTCATGTACTGTTACAAACTCTGCTGATGTAAGTGTTAGAGGCTACATCAATCAGATGAGTCGTAATAATCCAAAAGCTAAAGTTTATCTTAGTGGTTGTGGTACACATACTAAAGGTGAGTCTCTATTTGAGAATAAAAATGTTTTTGGTGTTTTTGGACAATCTGAAAAAGAGAGTATTGATAAATGGCTACAAAATGATAAACGTTTTTTTGAACCAGGAGATTTAAGTTCACTTGATGAAAAGCTTGTAGAGGAATTTGTTGGTAAAAGTAGGGCATTTATAAAGATACAAGAGGGTTGTAACTTTAGATGTAGCTACTGCATAATTCCATTTGTACGTGGTGATGCACGTAGTTTTAGCCAAGAGAGAATAGTAGAACAAGTCACACGTTTAACTGAGAATGGTTTTGGTGAGTTTATTTTGACTGGAACAAATATAGGTAGTTACGGTAGTGATAAAAAGTCATCTTTAGCAAGGCTGCTAAAAAAGATTAGTCAAATTCGTGGAGTGAGGCGTATTCGTCTTGGTAGTGTTGAACCAATTCAGATTAATGATGAGTTTAAAGAACTTTTAGATGAGCCTTGGATGTCAAGGCATCTTCACATTGCTCTCCAACATACAAGTGATGAGATGCTTCGCATTATGAATAGACGAAATAGACTTAAAAGTGATTTAGAACTTTTTGAACTTATTTCTTCACATGGTTACGCACTTGGTACAGATTTTATTGTAGGTCATCCAGGTGAGAGTGAAGCATTCTGGAGAGAAGCTATGCAAAATGTATCACGTTTTCCACTTACTCACATTCACTCATTTACATACTCTGTACGAGAGGGTACAGCTTCAGCCTCTATGAAAGGTAGTATAAATGGAAATGTCTCAAAACTTAGGCGAGAAGAGTTAGTCAAAGCAATTGAATTAAATAATTTAGACTTTAGAAAAAAAAATAGCTCTACATCTCTTGAAGTTTTAATAGAGGGTAAAAAAGATGGTTTTTGGAGTGGTTATGACCAGTTTTTTAACCGTGTGATGGTAAAAACAAAAGAGGATTTAAATGGAGATTGGATAAATATAGAAAATTACGAAATATTAGAGGAGTTTAATTATGTACAGATTTAAAAATCAAAAGTTTATAATGCTATCATCTTTAATTTTGTTAGTGACTCTTTTACTGTTTGGCTATTTTAGAAATAACTCTAATATTAGTATTGATGTACAAAATATTATTTTAATCCTTATTCTATTGGTTATTGTTTATGAAACACGAAAAAAGGGTAGCGTAGATATTACTCAAATTAAACAAGCTAATGATTCTGTGCCAGACACTCCAATAACAGCGTCAACTTCAAATGTCTCTTTTAAAGATATTGCTGGGATTGATGATGTTAAGTTAGAACTTGAAGAGGTAGTTTGGTTTTTAAAAGATCCAACTAAATTTGAGCGTCTTGGAATTAGGATGCCAAGAGGGATTTTGTTAGTTGGACCCCCTGGTGTTGGAAAAACAATGATAGCAAAAGCGGTTGCATCAGAGGCAAATGTACCATTTTTTTATCAAAGTGGTGCCTCTTTTGTACATATTTATGTTGGTATGGGTGCTAAGAGAGTTAGAGAACTTTTTACAGAAGCTAGACGGTCTGCACCATCTATAATATTTATTGATGAAATTGATGCTGTTGGTAAAAGTAGAGGTGGATCACGTAATGATGAACGTGAGGCGACATTAAATCAGCTTTTAACTGAAATGGATGGTTTTGAAGAGAGCACACAAATTGTAGTCATTGCAGCAACAAATAAGATAGAGATGTTAGATAGCGCACTTTTGCGTCCGGGACGTTTTGATAGACGTGTTTTTGTACCACTACCTACTTTTGAAGAGAGAGTAGAAATTGCTGTCTCTTATCTGTCAAAAATTGAACATGATGTTAAACCTGAAGATATAGCATCTATTAGCGTTGGTTTTAGTCCCGCAATGATTTCAGCACTTATAAACGAAGCAGCAATTCAAGCTTTTAGACAAAATACTAAAAGTGTTGATATGTCTCACTTTGAAGCTGTAAAAGATAGAGTACTGCTTGGTAAAAAAAGAGTTCAAATTTTTACAAAAGATCAAAAAGAGTATCAAGCACTTTATCAGTCGTCACGTGCTGTTTGTGCATGTTGGTTCGGTCTTGATTTTCAAAAAGTCTCTTTGCTTAGTGATGATATTAAGATAAAAGAGATGTCACTAATGTCAAAAAATGAGCTAAGTTCACATTTGAAAGTTTTACTTTGTGGAATGGCAGTGAGTGAAATTTATTATGGTGAACACTTCTCCAATGTTAAAGAGGATATTCAAAAAGCTCGTACTTTAGCTGATGAGATGGTTAATGAACTTGCTATGGGTGAACATATCATAGCATCTAAGTATGAAACTACACATTTAATAGAAGAGTCATACAAAGAGATTAAAAAGTTTTTAACAGGAGTGCGCCCTAGCATTGATTTGGTTGTAAAAGAGTTGATTGAGATAGAAAGTATAGATAGAAAATTGATTAAGAAGTATTTAGATGAAGTTTTTTAGTGGGTTTGCACTTAAAAATGATAAGTACCTGTGTGAAAAGTACTTAATTAATTCAGAGTTTAATGTTGCAGGACTCAGTTACGGTGCAATAAAAGCAATAGAGTATGCAAAAGCTTCTACTTCTAGAATAGATACAATACAACTATTTTCACCTGCATTTTTTCAAGACAAGAGTGATAAGTTTAAGCGTATGCAGTTATTGTATTTTTCTAAGAATAGTGATGATTATATTGACACTTTTTTAAAAAATTGTTTTTATCCATCAGAAATTAATGAGAAAATAGAGACTTATAGTGCAAAAAAAGATGAGTTAGGAGAGCTTTTAAAGTATACTTTTTCTCAAGAAACAGTTGAGTACTTAAATTCAAAAGGTATCCGTATAGAGGTATATTTGGGCTCTGAAGATAAAATTATTGATGCAAATAGTGCTAGAGAATTTTTTATAATTAATTGTGATATTTTTTGGTTACAGAATGTAGGACATTTTTTATGTTAGTTTAAAGTAAACTTTACTACACTTTCTAACAGTTTAAGTTAAAATAAGTAAATAGTAGGTTTAAATGTCATCAGAATTTTCTTCATCAAATGAGTTATATAATGAGATTGAGGCCAAGAATGTATATGCTGCATCTCTAAAGCAGACACGCGAAGCTTTAGTTGAGAGTGAAGAGATATACAGAACGTTATATTATGCATTTCATGATCCAATTATAACTGTTGATGCTGACAAAAAAGAGATTACTCAGGTAAACCAAGCTACGGTGGAACTATTTCGTGCAAAAAATTGGGAGAGTATAATTGGGTTATCACCAACTGACATCTCTGCTTCAAAACAATATAACGATTTACCAATAGAAGAACAGATTGAAAATGAGATTAATAATGCTATTGAAGATGGACATCATAGGTTTTTTTGGATTTTTAAAAGATTTGATGGGAGTACATTTGATGCTGAAGTATCTTTAGCAAAAGCTCACATATATGGTAAAACAATTGTCTTTGGTTCAATTAGAGATATTACTCTTCAAAAACGTTATCAAAGACGTATGGAAAATTTGAATGAACGCCTTGGACATAATGTTAAAATTAGAACATCAGAGTTAGAAAACGCAAATGATGAATTAAGACAGATGGTAGACTACTTGAGTGCTACGCAAGATCAGTTGGTGCAATCTGAAAAAATGGCATCACTTGGTGGTTTAGTAGCTGGTGTAGCACATGAAATTAATACACCAATTGGTAATGGTCTTGTTGGAATGACATGGCTTACAGAACTTGGTCAAAGAATGAGTAAGCTCTATAAAGAAAAAGATTTAAGTGAAGAGGAGTTTACAGACTTCTTAGATAATGTTGAAAAAGTCTCAAAGAGTGTAACAGTTGGACTTAGAAAAGCAGCTGATTTAATTAAAAGTTTCAAACAAGTTGCAGTAGATCAAAGCAATGAAGAGAAGAGACTCTTTTTTATTAAAGATTATATTGATGAGATTATACTTAGCCTAAACTCTAATTTTCGTTCAAAAAATATTAATATAGATATTAATATTGAAGATGGAATTAGCTTAACTAGTTACGCGGGTGCTTTTTCTCAAATACTTACAAATCTTATCTTAAACTCTTTAAATCATGGATTTAGAGGCACTGATACTGGAACAATTACAATAGATGCTAATATGAAAGATGAGTTTTTATATTTGACATATGCTGATAACGGTCATGGTATGTCAAAAGAGACAATTGATAAAATATATGAGCCTTTTTATACTACGGGTCGTGAATATGGTGGAACAGGTCTTGGTATGCATATAGTCTATAACATAGTCTCAACACGTTTTAATGGGGAAATTGAGGTAGATAGCAAGTTAGGTAATGGTGTTAATTTCTCTATTAAACTAGAGAGTTAATTCTCATTTGCACAATCTATACAAATTGTAGATTCAGGCAATATCTTTAACCTTTCTATATTTATCTCTTCATCGCAAACTGTACATATGCCATAATCTTCTGAATTAATATGTTTTAGGACATGCTTCAGTTTTTCAAGCCTACTTTCACTCTGCATTAGAACTTTAGCATCTATCTCTTGTTCTCCTAACGCACTGTTTTGAGCAAGAGCGCCAAGAGAGCAGTCATATTTTATAGGTTGCATTTTTAATTCAAGCAAAGAAATTTCATCTATTAAATATTTTATCTCTTGTTTTATTTTTTCAGATAAAAGTTCTCGTTCGTTTTGTCTCATTTGGTATAATACAAAAAATATTCAGGAAAACAAAATTATGATAGATTTTTGCAAAGATGAGTTACTTAAAATTGGAATTAATCCATCATCGACTATTGAGTATGATGTTAATGGAAAAATATATACTCTCTCATTGGAGTGGGTAATAGAGGCTTATTCTGGTGCGTCTGAGAGAACAAGGAATCTGTTTGTAGACTCATTTAAAGAGATTATAGGAACTAATACAAAAAATATTGAGAAGTTCTTTGAAGATATGGGACAACTTGTTTTAATGACCTCTTTAAGTGAGAACGCGCTTGAAGATTAAAATTTTTCTATTCTTACTACTTTCTATTTTTTTACAAGCTTCAGAACTAAGTGAAGAGAGCATAAAAAAGATGATAGGCAGAATGCTTGTTGTTGGATTTAATGAAGAGAAAATTACAAAAAATAGTCAAATCTATAAAGATATTAAAAAGTACAATCTTGGTGGTGTTATTTTATTTGATAGATACTACACAGATAGAAGTCGCGTAAAAAATATTCGCTCACCTAAGCAGTTAAAAGAGTTAACTTCATCGCTTCAAAAAATTACAAAAGAGAATCTAATTATTTCAGTTGATCAAGAGGGCGGTAAAGTTGCACGGCTAAAAGAGGCATATGGTTTTAACGTAACTGAAAGTGCAAAAAAAATTGGTGAAAAGAATGATGTCAAGTTTGCAAAAAATATCTATGCAAGTTTAGCAAATGAACTCTCTGAAAATGGAATTAATTGTGACTTTGCTCCTGTTGTAGATTTATCTGTCAATGAAAATAACAGGGTTATTTTTGGACTTGAACGCTCGTATGGAAAGTCATCCAAAAAAGTTGTTAAGTTTGCTGATATTTTCATAGATGAATTAAAAAAGAGACATGTAATAAGTGTATTAAAACATTTCCCCGGACATGGTTCATCACTTGGTGATTCTCATAAAGGTTTTGTAGATATTACACAAACTTGGAGTGAAAAAGAGCTAGAGCCATATTCACTTTTAATTGCAAAAAATAGAGTTGACATGATAATGACGGCACATGTATTTAATAAAAACTTAGATAAAAAATATCCAGCTACCTTGTCTCATAAAGTAAATACTGAAATATTACGCAATAAATTAGGCTTTAAAGGTGTGATAATAAGCGATGATTTACAAATGAAAGCAATTAGTAAACATTACTCACTCAAAAAGACTGCAACACTAGCGATTAATGCAGGAGTAAATATGCTTCTTTTTGGCAATCAACTAGCATATCAAAATATAGATGAGCTAATAGATACAATTTATGAACAAATTAAAAACAAACAAATAGATTTTTCTAAAATAGAAGAATCAAACACTCTTATTGCCTCTTTGAAAAAGAATGAACTCTAGTTTTTCTACATATGACTGGTTAGTATTTGGCGCATACTTTTTACTACTTTTAGTCACATCTATAATACTGAGTCGAGCAAAAATTAAAACTTCAAGAGAGTTTTTTGTTGGTGGCAATAGTGTCTCAATGCTAGCTGTTGCCATTTCTGTTTTAGCTACTTCACAATCAGCTGCAACATTTCTTGGTGCTCCTGAGTACTCTTACAGAGGAGATTTGACCTATTTAGGTTTTTATCTATCTTCATTTTTAGCAGTACTCTTTGTTTCATACGTTTTAATACCTCGTTTTTATGCTATTAAAGCTCTTACTGTTTATGAACTTTTAACTGTGCGATATGGAATCAAAGCTTCAAAGTATGCTGGAATAATGTTCTTAGTTGGTAGACTTTTTGCAAGTGGCGCTCGTCTTTACATTGGTGCGCTTGCAATATCGATGATTATATTTAGCGATATAACTGCGTATCATATAGCAATTTCAATTTCAATATTAATGTTTTCAGCCCTTGCGTATACATATTTTGGTGGTGTGAAGTCTGTAATTTTAAGCGATGTTATTCAAGCTATAACTTATGTTGGAGCTGGTCTTGCTGTTTTAGTCTATTTGTACAGCTCTCTTGATATGGACTTTGCTACAATTAGCTCAAAATTATATTCAGAAGATAAACTAAAAATAGTTGATTTCTCTTTAAATGGTAATTTTAATATCTTCACACTCTTTTCCGGTTGGCTTTTACTGAACATTGCAGCTTTTGGTCTTGATCAAGACATGACCCAAAGAGTTCTTAGTTGTAAAAATGAGAAAGAGGCAAAGCAGTCACTAATATACTCAATTATATTCACGATTCCAGTAGTTGTTCTATTTTTAGCAGTTGGATTGTTACTTTACCTATTTTATCAAGACGCTAACCTTGCGCAGAGTTTCCAAGGAAGTAGCGTAACAATTTTTATGTACTACATATTAAATGAGATGCCAGAGGGTCTGCGTGGGTTTGTAACAGTAGGTGCAATTGCCGCGGCACTATCAAGTACTAACTCAGTATTAGGAGCGATGTCTTCAGTTGCAGTTGAAGATATTTACCGTCCATGGAGAGAGAAATACTCAATTGTAAATGATTACCACTTTGTAAAAGCTGCTAGAGTGTCAATTTTAGTTTTTGCGGCTTTACTTAGTTTGATGGCAATGCTAAGTTTTTATTGGCAACAGTTTAGTGACTTGCCACTTTTAAGTTTTGCACTTGGGGTTATGGCTTTTTCATATTCAGGACTTTTAGGAGTTTATTTTTCTGCACTATTTACTAGACGTGGAAATGAAAGAGTTGTTCTTTTTGCGTTAATTGCTGGATTCTTAACAGTGTTAAGTCTGCAACCTTACATCTTTGGTTTTGACTTAGGATTTTCATGGCAGATAGTTTTAGGCACAGTTATCTCATTTGCTATTATGCAGTTAGGAAATAGGAAATGAGCGAATTATATATCGGTGTTATGAGTGGCACAAGTATGGACAGCATAGATGTTGCGTTATGTGAAGTTAGTTCAACTAAGTGTACTCTAAAAGCTTCACTTGAATTTGAATTTGATAAACAGTTTAAAAAAGATATTCTAGAAGCAATAAACTCAAATACTACACTTTTCAAAATTGGAAAAATTGACCATGAATTAGGAGTTATGTTTGCAAGTTCTATAAATGCACTTTTAGAAGTGAAGAGTATTGATAGAAAAAATATAAATGCTATAGGGTTGCATGGGCAAACACTTTGGCATGAACCAGATATATTCTCAATGCAACTTGGAGATTCTAATATTGTATCTTCAAGAACTGGGATTGATGTAGTATCAGATTTTAGACGAAAAGATATTGCTCTAGGCGGTCAAGGCGCGCCATTTGCTCCAGCTTTTCATAACTTTCTTTTTCAACATTTAGATGGTGTGTGCGTGCTAAACATTGGCGGTATGGCTAATGTATCTTTACTTGGTGATAATCTGTCTGGGTATGACACGGGGGTTGGAAATGTTTTACTTGATTTGTGGGTTAGTAAACATAAAAATATATCGTATGATAAAGATGGTTTTTGGGCTAAAAGTGGAGAACTGAGTGAAAAGCTTTTGAATAGTTTTTTCAGTGAGCCATATTTTCACATGAGTGCTCCAAAGAGTACAGGAAGAGAACTTTTCAATGAATCTTGGTTATATGCTCATTTAGAAAAGTTTCCTGAAGTACCAGTAGAAGATGTTCAAAGAACACTACTAGAACTAACAGTAAAAACCATTGCAGATGAGATTAAAAAATATCCATTAAAGATGGTGTTAGTTTGTGGTGGTGGCGTAAAAAATGGCTTTTTGATGCAAAGATTAAAGAAAGAGTTAAATCATCTACAAATAGCTTCAACTGATGAATATGGAGTTAGTTCAGACTATATGGAAGCGATGGCTTTTGCATGGCTTGCAAAAAAAAGAGTTCATAGAGAAGTCATAAATCTGAGCCTTGTTACAGGTGCTTTTAAAAACGGTGTATTAGGAGCAGTATATGCAAAAGATTAAAGAGTGGTTAGATGGCACTAAATATAGTGGTGGCAAAATTGAAGTAGCCTCAGCAGATGCTAGTTTTAGGCAGTATTTTAGACTAACACTAAATGGAGAAAACTTCATAGTTATGGATTCTTCACTAGAAATTGAGAGCCTAAAGCCATTTTTACACATAACATCAAAGCTTTTAAATGCAGATGTAAATGCTCCTGAAATTTTAGCGTCTGATGAAGAAAAAGGCTTTCTGCTAATTGAAGATTTTGGAAATACTCACTACCTGAATGTTTTAAATGAAGATAATTTTAAAGCGTTGTATAATTTAGCAATTATAGAGATTGTAAAAATGCAACGCATTGATTCAACTGATTTACCAGCTTATGATAGAGAGTTTTTACGTTTTGAGATGGACTTGATGAATGAGTGGTTTTTGTCACAATATTTAAATATTCAACTAACAGAGAAACAAAAAATTGAGTTAGATAGTGCATTAGAAATTATAGAAGATGTAGTCCTTTCTCAGCCTCAAAATATTTTTGTTCATCGTGATTACCACTCTAGAAATTTGATGCTTACTCCTAAGAAACAAATAGGTGTAATTGATTATCAAGATGCTATGAGTGGGGCATTGACTTATGATGTAGTATCGCTTCTTAAAGATTGTTACATTGAGTTTAATACAGAAGATGTAAATGAATTGGCACTACAATTTAGAGACTTAACTAAAACAGATATTGACGATGAGACATTTTTAAAGTGGTTTGATTTCATGGGATTACAGCGTCACATAAAAGTTTTAGGAGTATTCGCACGGCTACATATTCGCGATGGAAAAAGTAACTATTTAAATGACCTGCCACAGACATTTAAATATGTTCGTGAGACTGCTAGTAAGTATGAAGAGCTGGATGGTTTGAGTAAACTTTTAGAAGATATATATTTATAATGAAAACAATGATTCTCTCAGCTGGGCGTGGTGAGCGTATGCGTCCATTAACAGATACGATTCCAAAACCACTGCTAGAAGTTAATGGAAAGCCTTTAATTGTTTGGCATATAGAAAGGTTAGCAAAGAGTGGTTTTAAAGAGATAATCATTAACGTTGCACATTTGGGTTATAAGATTATAGAAGCATTAGGTGATGGCTCAAAGTGGGGTGTTAAGATTGTCTATTCAGATGAACAAAATGAGGGTGCATTAGAGAGTGCAGGGGGGATTGTTAAGGCATTGGCACTTCTTGGGAGTGAACCATTTTTAGTAGTTAATGCAGATATTTGGACAGATTTTAATTTTAATGCTTCTTTTAACTTAGGTGATGACTTAGCACATTTAATTTTAGTTAAAAATCCTGAACATAATTTAGGTGGTGATTTTGGTTTAGTTAGTAACAGAGTGTTGTCTGATGCAGATGAAAAATATACATTTTCTGGAATTGGCTACTACAAACCTCAAATATTTAAGCATCTAAACTATGGCAAAAATGCATTAGCACCAGTTTTGAGAGACTTAATGAGACAAAATGTAGTCAGTGGTGAATTGTTAAGTGGTAGCTGGACAGATGTTGGAACTCCAAAACGTTTAGAAGAAATAAATAAAAATATATTTTAATCTGATATAATTCACCTAAGTTTAATTACTGTGATGAAAGTATTATCATTGTAATTAAATTCTGAAGTATGTGTACATATTAACTACAGGAGTTGCAATGAGTAAACGAGTTAAGTATTTTGATAAGCAAGATTTAAATGACATTTTTAATGGTGTTGTTTTACTAGCTAGTGGTGGTGGAGGCTCTAAGGTTAATGGAGCTGACTTAATGAAAGATATTTTTACATACGCAGACAAAGTTCCCTATATTAGTCATAAAAACATTAAAAAAAATGAGTACGCTCCTGTTTTAGCCGCTATGGGCGCGCCAGATGCTTTTAAGAAAGTTGGATTTGACAACGCTCCTAAAAATTCTCTGCTACTTCATCAAACAGCTATTCAAAAAAACTTTATGAGTAGTGGACACTCTAAAGAGTTTACGTTTGACTATACAATTCCTGTGGAATCTGGTGTTATAGCTTTTTTTATGTCTATGCTTGTATCTGTTCAAGAAAAGTTACCTATTGTTGATGGTGATGGTGGTGGACGTGCTTTTCCTAGTCTTGCTATGTGCACCTTTGCTGCTGATAATGTTTCTGTATCACCAGCAGCACTTGTTAGTGAAGCATCTGTTTCAGATGGTGGGACATCTTTAATGTTTAATCAAAATGAGTCTTCTAAGATAGATGATATTACAAGACAGATTATTGGTACTTCAGGATTTAATGATGTTTCATCTTTATCTAGTTTTTGCATGGATGGAGAGACTATAAAAAAATCAGTAGTACCAGAGACTATAACAAGGGCTAGAAAACTTGGTAAATTAATTAGAGAGACAGATGGCAATCCACTTAATGCTGTACTTAAGTTTTTAGGTGCAAAATTACTTTTTAGCGGAAAAGTGACTTCTATCTCAGAGATTACACGTGATGGTTTTGATTTTGGGACTGTAGATATAAAGAATCCAAAGAGTAAGGCTATAGCTACTGTTTGTAATCAAAATGAAAATCTTATTGCTTGGTCTAATGATTGTAGTGAACCTCTAGCAATGGCACCAGATTCTATATGTTACATGGACAACAAAGGTAAAACATATAGTAATGCAGATCTTGTAGAGGGGCAATTTGTCTATCTCATTGGTATTCCAGCTGTAAAAGAGATTCAAAATGATTATTTTAGAACTATTTTTGACACTACACTTAAGTCACTTGGTTATTATGGACCATACGTCCCAGTTGAAAAACTAATCTGTTCAAAAAGGAAGAAGTAGTATGAAACTTTTAGTTATAGTACCTATAAATAATACCTCTGTTAATGAAGAAATATTAAAGTCTGTTAAAGAGGTAGCTGCACCTGATGTTGAAATTGATATTGCAAATATCACAGAGGGTAGTCCATTCATTCAGTCTCGTTATGATTTAGCAAATAATGCTCCTCATGTTATAAAGCTTGCTCAAAAAGCTGAAAAAGATGGTTATGATGGAGTTTTTGTCACAGACATGGACATGTGTGGTGTAGAGCCTTCTCGTGAAGTAATTAACATTCCAATAATTGGTGGTTTTAGAGCAAATGCTTACACTGCTATGATGCTTGGACAAAAATTTTCAATTATTACTATTTTAAACAGTGTAAAAGATCTTCAAATTGACCATATTCGTGATTTTGGTATTGTAAATAACTTTGCTTCCATTCGTGTCATAAATATTCCAGTTGGAGAGCTGTCTGATAAGAATCAAGCAATTGCTAGAGTTTATGAAGAGAGTCTTAAATGTATAGAAGAAGATGGGGCTGATGCAATTATTTTAGGCTGTACAGGTTTTGTAGATGTAGCAAAACCGGTTCAAGAACTTCTTAAAAATGATGGAAAACCAGCACCTGTTCTAGATCCAAACCAGTTGGCAATTTCATACTTAGACCTTCTTGTACGAAATAAATTGATGCAGAGCCGTTTAACTTATGTCTATCAAGATACAAAAAAATAAAATATTGAAATTTCACAAAAATAGGTTTTCACTCAATTGCTAAGTATCTATGAAACTGTGGTCATTCCAATATTTATTTTATCTTCTGACATTTGAATAGAGCCAATAAGTTGTCCTTGGGTAACTTATCGGCTCCTATAATTTGTTATATAGTCGTTACTTTGGGGCTTAAACTTTGTAATTTTTCAGCTAACCACATTTTAATAACTGCTTGACTGCTTACTCCAATGTGTTTAGCTTCTTTATCTAAAGATTGTACCATCATCCAAGATGGAAAATCAATATTAACTCTTTGTGGCTCTTCGTTTATCATTTTAATTTTTGATGTATCAAAATATTCTAATACATCTTCTTGATTATCACCAAAAATTTTATCTAGCTTTGATGCTTTCATAAAGTTTTATCTCCTTTTGCCTTGATTTTCTAACTGAAATAATTCTAATATTTTCATTTATGTAAGTGATTATTGCAATATAGTTTTTAGAGTGAATACGACCTAAAACTAAGAATCTATCTTCATCTTCATTTTGTGCAGATGGAAGTTCAAAAGAGTATGGGTCTTTCCACAACTCTTGAGCTTCTTGAAAATGAATATTGTGTTTCGATTTATTGATAGTACTTTTGTTTTCATAATATTCAAATATAATGTTTAAATTATACAATATTTATATCTAACTGTATTCTGTGAGAGAGTGTAATTCCATGTTTGATGTAAATTTTATTTTTTTTCAACATTTATCTTTAGATTTTTAAGATTTATTAACTTTGGTTCGGTTTTGATGCCATCTTTTTTAAGTAGCAATGCCTTTTTTATGTCTTCTTCTATCGATTTTAGAACTTTACTTTTTTCAATTTCCCTATCTTTTGATACTTCACAAATAAGCTCATCTTCTATAACCTCTAAGCGCACAATATAGATTAAATTTGGAATTAATCCATTCAAGCAATTTGAGTAATTTCTAATAATCTTATTACTTTTTTTCTCTTTAATTTGTATGAAAGTTTCAGTTTGTTCTTCAAAAGCACTATGGTCTACTTCTAAAATAAAAACACTATTGTATTCATTGTTAATTATTTTACCATTTAAAATAACTTTTTTAGAAGTGTTTGTATTAGATTGTACTACCTTAGAAACAAGAGCTACTTGATACTTAAATCTACTGTCATTTTCTGAAATAATGGTTTGTAATTTTTCATCTATTATGATGCTTTCTTTAATGTTTTCTGCTTTAGCCTCAATGGAAGGCTTACTTTTTTCATAAACTATTGGTGCATTATATTTAGGTTCATTTTTATTATTTTGCTCTTTTTCATGAACAACATTTACAGTCACACTTTTGCATGGTTCTTGAAAAAGTATATAAAGAGCCAAAGAAAAAGATAATAAAACTAAAATATAAATAATAATATTCTTGTTTAAATTCATAATATACTCACTTTTTTAATGTTATTTTAACAAAAAAACAATTAAGATGCCAACTGATTACTTAGATTAGTAATTAAAATTTTATTATCCATGGAGGGATAAATGAAAAAAGTTTTATTAACATTGGCGTTATTTTTAGGTTTGGCGAATAGCCTTTTTGCGATTAGCATAAATGATATTGATTTGGGGACGCATGAAAGGGCTTATATTACTCAAGTTCATATTGCTGATAGTAGAGTATTAGACCCCAACTATCAAGACCTATTGGCTAAAAAATTCAATGGTGTTTCTTATGACAATTGGTCTTCAACTTACCCTTTGGATTCATTAAAATATCAAGGACATATTGATAGCTGGGTATATACATTTGATTATATCAATTTTTATTACTATGATCCGATATTTGATCTATTTTTACTTCCTACGGATTTAAGCGTTACTTATATTTATGTAAAGTATCCAAGCTATTCATCTAATAGCTTAGAATTAAAAGGTGGAGGAATAACAATTTCTAATCCTGTATATGAAGGTAATAATGTTTGGAAATACACACATATAGGTTCAAAAGATGTGAATTATTATGAAGTGATAACTGGAATTATTCCTGATGAAGGTGGTACAGTTTTTTTATATAATAATATTTCAATTAACCGTTTAGCGCAATAAATATTATTTGACATAAAAGTTTCATGCTTTTATGTCAATAGAATCAAAAATTTTGTATTTTTCGTATACTTTTAATGCAAGTTCTGCATTAGGACGATATTGATTTCTTATAGGTTCCAAAATAGCTACCTCACTAGTTGCTCCGTTCAGTGGTTTATTTTCATATAATTTTTTAAATTCTTTTTCTACAATAGTAGGATTTTCAAGCATAAAATCATACATTTCTAATCTTTTTTGAATTATTGAAGCCATAGTATTATCATTCTGAACAGGCTTATCAGGAAGATTCCACTCTACATTAAAACCATATGACCTTAAATCAACAGTATCACCATAACCTAAACCTTCTTTATTTAAATGGGTTTTATTTAGTACCATTTCTCCTTTAGATGAGTCCGTTGGGTCATAGTATATTATATCTTCATGTTTAGAAATCATAATTTCAGTAGCATGTTTTTTTGATTCTGAGTGATCTATATAAAGAAAACTTGAGTTATTTGCCTCTATTACTGCAGTTTTAATATCTTTTCCCATCTCTAAACCTTCATATACAGCAGCATTATGAAAATTAACTATCTCTTTAGCATTTGAAGGAGAAAAGCCTTGCCCCCAAGGATAAACTGGATACTGAGAATATTTTTCATGTACAAAAGAAATTCTTTCATTATATGCTTCTATTCCACCCACACTCTCAATATATTCTTTGTTTCTAGTTTCACGGATTGTTTTATCTTCTACACTTTCTATTTCACCAAGCTTGACAGGCTTAAGATTCTGTATTGCCCACTGTTTTGCCTCTTGTATTGTCATTACATCAGGATAAACTTCCCTAATCTTCTCTATTTGTAAATCTTCTCTTTCATCAGAGTAAGACGCAGGCATAGGAGAATAAACATCTTTATACTTCTCTTGCATCTGTTCCATTCTACTAATTGGTGAAGTAGGTGTGGCTTCAGTATATGCAGAAGTGGCTCTAGTTTTTGTAACTTGATTAATACTATAAATCTGTGTACTACTCGTTGCAGAAGTTATCATCTTATTTCCTAAATTAAATAGTCAAATAAAAGTAAGCAACTGCTGTTCCAACTTTATTACCAGCTTTTTAACTTATGTCCTTTTGTGGCATAAAAAAGTATAAATAAATAAGATGGAATCAATATTAAATAAGATTGTTGAAAGTCTCCGCTAACTTCGGCTAGTTTTCCAAATACAAGTGGTAAAATTGCACCACCTGCTATTGCCATTATGAGAAGTGCGCTAGCACGTGCAGTCTGTTTTCCTAGACCATCAAGTGCCAGAGGCCAAATTGTTGGCCATACTAGCGCGTTTGCTAATCCTAGCAGAGCCACTAACATTATGCTATTTGGTGTATTTAAAATAAGTGTATCTGTATTTGAACTTAGAACTATTGCAATAGTTATTAAAATTCCAGCAATTGCTGAACTTAGTAGTGCCTTTTCTTGGCTTATATATTTTGGTATTAAAAGTACACCTAAAATGTAGCCAATAACCATAAAAATCATTGTGTAAGAAGTTAAAGATGTAAAGTTTTCAACTCCTAAACTTTGCCCAAAAAGACCAATCGTATCTGCTGCAATTACTTCAACTCCAACATAAAAAAAGAGCGCAATACTTCCTAAAATAGCTTGTGGATATTTAAATATGCTCGTATGCTGGTCACTATTTTTATCTTGTGTAAATTCAAGTTCAGGCAGAGGTGAGAACTTAACAAGAACAACTAACGCGCTAAGAGTTAAAGCCATATAGATGTATGGTTCTATTAGCCTTGAAGCTAGCGTACTAATCTGCTCAACACTTGCACTACCATCTATAGTACCAATGTCTGAAAGTATTAGCGCTGTAAAAATTAGTGGAACAATAACTCCAGCACCTTTATTTATGAGTCCCATAATGCTAATTCTCATCGCTGCACTCTCTTTAGAGCCGATTAACACAATGTATGGATTTGATGCTGTTTGTAAAATTGTTAAACCAGTTCCTAATACAAACAGTGCAATTAAGAATATTAAATAGTTAGCACTCATAGCAGCTGGTATAAAGAGTAAAGAACCTACTACCATAATTGTTAAACCAAGTGCCATAGCATTTTTATAACCTACACGCTCTAAGATAAATGACATGGGAAGTGCCATAACAGTATAGGCAATGTAGAATGCAAATGTTACAAAAAGAGCCTCAAAATCATTAAGCTCGCAGATGATTTTTAAAAATGGAATGAGTGAGCCATTTAGCCATGTCACAAAACCAAATACAAAGAAAAGTAATCCAATAATAGCCATTGGAATAAACGAAGAGTTTTTATTAGGCATGAATCTCTTTTAGGTATTTAGCTACTGCGTCTTCATCATTTGTATGTTTTAAAATTATGTCAGCTACTTTTTTTACCTCTTCTTGAGCATTTTTAACAGCCACGGAGGTACCAGCTAACTCAAACATTCCAAGATCATTTAAGTTGTCTCCAAAAACAGTAATGTCTGATAGATTATGAGACATATTCTCACCTATTGTTCTTAGTCCATGAGCTTTGTCGGCCTCTGGATGTAAAACTGTTAAAAAGTAGCATCCTAAATAAGCCTCAGGTGCTAGTTTAAACTCTAAAGAGTCATTAAATACAGACTTTAGATGTTCAGTTAATGGTCTTAAAACACTTTCGTGTGCCATGTAGACCAATTTTAAATTTTTATCTTCAGTTGCAATACCTGAGTGTTCAACTAGGTTATCATCTCCGGTGTATCTTTTTAAAAGCTCTTCTTGGTACAAGTTTCTTTTTTTTGGATAGATGAACTTCTCATCAAATACAGAATCTGACATTGCTAAAATAAAAGGATGAATGTCAAATTTGTTACTTTCAAAAATTATACTATTTGCTAAATCTCTATTTATAAGTTTAGTAGAGATAATTTCAGATTTCTCATTTACAACAAGTGCACCATCTAGTAAAACCATAGGAAGAGCAAGATGTAAACCTTGTAAAAACTCAGTTGTTTTTTTGTAACTTCTAGCAGTAGCTACTGAAAGTAGGGCAGTGGTTGCGTTAGCGTTCCATACATCTTTTGTAAATGTACTGATGGTTAAATCATTACGCAAAAATGTATGGTCAAGGTCAGTTATAAACATTTGTTTCATATTGAGTGATATTAAGCAAAATTAGTTCCTTTTTTTGTGTATTATTTTGCATGGAAAACTTTTTAAAAGAGACAGAGATAATAAACTTCTCAAATCAGGAGATTAAAAGTTTAGCAAATGAGCTATCTTCTAATTGTAAAACAGAGATAGAGGTTGCAAAAAACTGTTTTGAATATGTAAGAGATGAGATTCACCATAGCGGAGACTACAAAGATGATATTACAACCTATATCGCTAGTGATGTTCTAAAGTATAAAACTGGCTGGTGTTATGCTAAGATTCACCTACTTGTGGCACTCTTAAGAGCTAATAATATTCCTACAGGTTTTTGTTACCAGCGTCTTAGTTGCTCAGAATACAAAAAAGATGTTTACTGTCTTCATGGACTAAATGCAATATACTTAAAAGATTATGGCTGGTATAGAGTTGATGCTCGTGGAAACAAAGATGGTGTAGATGCAGAGTTTACTCCACCAATTGAGAAGTTAGCATTTGAGCTTCAAGAAAATGAGTATGATTTGCCAGATATTTATGAAGGTCCTCTTGATGTTGTTTTGCAGTCTTTGAAAAAGAACAAAACATATAGTGAGATGATAAATAATTTTCCAGATAAAATTTAAGGATAAAAATGATTAAAATAGGAATTATTACAGCTTCTGATAGAGCTAGTAAAGGTATTTATGAGGATATTTCAGGAAAGGCTATTATCGAGACTTTAAAAGATTATTTAGTTTCTGAGTTTGAACCAGTATATCGAGTTATTGCAGATGAGCAAGTAGAAATTGAAAAAGCTATGATAGAGCTTTGCGATGATGAGAGTTGCTCTTTGGTTGTAACAACTGGTGGAACAGGTCCAGCACTACGTGATGTTACTCCTGAAGCTACAGAAAATGTGTGTCAAAAGATGATGCCAGGGTTTGGTGAGCTTATGCGCCAAGTTAGCTTGCAGTATGTACCTACTGCAATTCTTTCGCGCCAAACTGCTGGTATTCGTAATAACTCTTTAATTATTAATCTTCCTGGAAAGCCAAAGTCTATTAGAGAGTGTTTAGATGCTGTTTTTCCAGCAGTTCCTTACTGTATAGATTTAATAGAGGGACCATATTTAGAGTGTGATGAGAGTGTCATAAAGGCATTTCGTCCTAAATCTAAATAATATATAAGTTTTGTCGATATTACTACTGTGTGTGAAGGAGTGGTATTATGCAAATAAGTACTCAAATAAATGCTATGTCTATGGCACAGCAGTTAGATATAAAAAAGAATGATGCGATTAGTGGCACAGATAATGTGCCATCTTTTTTGCAAGAACCGGCTAACCTAAGCCAATCAAATGTTTATTTTCAGGTAGAGACATTTTCATTTAGTTTCGAACCAAAAGAGCCACCAGCATTAACCCTTAGCGATATTGGTTACACAGGCAAGCCATTTAGTGAGCTTACGCAAAATGATGCAAAAGGTTTAGTTGCAGATGATGGTTTTTTTGGAGCCTCTCAAACATCTAATCGTCTGGCTGATTTTGTTTTAACTGGCGCTGGTGACAATGTAGATATGTTAAAAGCAGGCAGAGAGGGAATCATACAAGGATTCAAAGAGGCTGAAAAGATTTGGGGTGATACACTGCCTGAAATTAGTTATAAATCATTAGAACTTGCTTTAGAAAAAATTGACACACGATTACAAGGGCTTGGTGCTAATGTTATAGATTTTGGTGCATAGTCACCAGAATCTTTCTATACTTCAAAAATTCAATTAAACTTTCCATATTTATATTTTCAATAATAGACTTACTATAGTGCTGTAGTTACTCAAGTTTTATAAGATTTTTAATAAATAATTTTATTATCTTGACATTAAAGCTAAATAATGTTTTAATATGTGTAAATAGATGAGGAGTTATTATGCAAGAACATTATAATTCGATTGCTTCTTTAATTTTTAATATTAAAAATAACTACAACAGTCATACAATTTTGCATGATTTAAATACGCAAAATAGTTTAACCGGTGCAGAGCTTTATAAGAAAGTCATCTTTTGTGCAGCTGGACTTAATTATTTGGGTGTTAGCAGTGGTTCAAGTGTTGTAATTATGGCGAACTCTTCTATTCTTTGGGTTATTGCTGATGCTGCTATTGCTATGTGTGGTGGAGTTAGTATTCCAATATATACAGACATAAGTAGTGAAAATTTAGATTATGAGATTAATGATTCTAATGCAGAGTTCGCTATAGTATCTTCTACTCATTTAGCTAAAACTCTTAGTAGAAATCCAAATATTAAAAAAATTATTGTCAATGAAGATGTTGATAATGACCCTGTATTAATGTTTTTTGATGAGCTGATACAGCTTGGTGAGACAATAGTAAAGAAAAATCCAGTAATCATAAACGAGATGATTGGTAAAATAGATGAAAATGATGTTTATACAATCGTATATACAAGTGGTAGTACAGCTAAACCAAAAGGTGTAGAGTTAACGCATTCAAATGTACTCAATCAGTTATACTCAATTAGAAAAATATATACTCTAGAATCAGATTTAGATGAAGCACTTAGCTTTTTACCAATGGCTCACATCTTTGAGCGAATGGTTATACTCTTTTATCTACAAAGCGGAATTAAAATAAATTTTGTAGATGATGTAACAAATGTATCAAAATATCTTAAAGAGGTTAATCCTACGGTTATGACTGTAGTGCCTAGAGTTCTAGAAAAAATATATGCAAAAATTAGATCTAATGCAAATGAATCTTACATAGCAAAAAGATTGATAGCTAATAATGCACTAAATAACGCTTTTGAAGATGATAGGTTTAATATTAAAACTCCAAAACATCGTTTATATAACCTCTCTGTTTACTCAAAGGTACGTGCAATTTTTGGAAAAAGATTGAACTATTTAATTGTTGGCGGTGCACCACTAAGTCTATCGTTACATAGATTCTTTCTAAACATAGGAGTTCCTTTGTATCAAGGTTATGGAATGACTGAATGTTCTCCTGTCATTAGTGTAAATACACCTAAAGAGAATAGAGTGGGTACATGTGGAAAAGTTTTAGATGGTGTTGAAGTAAGGTTAGAAGGAGATGGAGAAATTCTAGTTAAAAGTAGATCTTTAATGAAAGGTTACCATCACTTAAAAGAGGCAACCAATGATGTGATTGATAGAGATGGTTGGTTCCATACAGGTGATTTGGGTTCAATTGACAGTGATGGTTTTTTAAGTGTACATAGTCGCAAAAATGAGCTACTAAAAACTTCTACTGGTGAGTATGTTAGAGCTGTATATATTGAACAGCAACTTTCTCATCATAAAGATATTGACATGGTTTTGATTGTGGCAGATGGTAAAAAGTTCGCATCAGCATTAATTTTTTCGAGTTTAAATGATAACTCTAAAGTGATAAATAGATTTGTTAGAAAGTTAAATTTGAAATTAAATAATTTTGAGCAAATTAAAAAATTTACTATTATTAATGAGATTCCAACTATAGCAAAAGGGTTGTTAACCCCATCACAAAAGTTGCGTAGAGAAAAAGTACTAAAATATTTTAGTGACAAAATAGATTCTATGTATGAAGATGACTAACTAATTAAGAAGAGTTGGAATTTAGTATAAGGAGGCGCCAAATGTCGAATTATAAAAATCGCATAGCAATTGTAGAGGGATTTAGAACACCAATAGCAAAAGCTGGTGGAAAATTTAATGATTTGCAAGCTGATGCACTGGGTTCAGTTATTGTTAAAGAGCTATTATCACGTTCACAAATAGATAAAAGTGAGTTTGATGAAGTTGTTGTTGGTAATGTCGCATCTCCTGCTCACGCTCCTAACATTGCTAAAATAATAGCTACACGTGCTGGATTTGACTTTAATATTCCAGCGTTTACTGTAAATAGAAACTGTGCATCAGGAATGGAAGCAATAACAAGTGCTGCAAATAAGATTAAAGCTGGTGAAGCAAATATAATTTTAGCAGCAGCTACAGAATCTATGAGTAACACACCACTATTATTTAGCAAACATTTTCAAGATTTTATAATGCATTTTAGCCACGCTAAAAATGCATATGAGCGTATAAAAATATTAAGTACTTTAAAATTTTCAGATCTTAGACCTGTTGTAGCACTTTTTAAAGCACTTAAAGATCCTACAATTAATATGAATATGGGACAAACTGCTGAAGTGTTAGCTAGAGAGTTTCACATCTCAAGAGAGGCACAAGATGAGTATGCACTTATGAGTCACACCAGAGCATCTATTGCTAGATCTTCTGGTGTATATAGTTCTGAAATTATTCCAGTTATTTATGATGATTCAAAGGTTTTAGATTATGATGATGGTGTTCGAGAGGGACAAAGCATAACCTCTTTAGAGAAGTTGAGAGGGCTTTTTGCAAAAGAACATGCAACAGTAACTGCTGGAAATGCTTCACAAATTTCAGATGGTGCAGCAGCTGTTAGTTTAATGAGTGAGAGTGAAGCAAAAAAAAGAGCTTTTAATGTTTTAGGTTATTTAAGAGATTACTCATATGTTGGTGTACCAGCACATAGAATGGGACTAGGTCCAGTCTATGCAACAGCAAAAGTTTTAAAAAAGAGTGGTTTAAAATTTAGTGATTTTGAGCTAATAGAGATGAATGAAGCATTTGCAGCGCAGGTAATTGCAAATGAGATGGCATTTGCTTCTAAAGGGTTTTCATCTAAATATTTAGGACAAAATAGTGCAATTGGTGAGATTAACCGTGACATTTTAAATGTTAATGGTGGCGCTGTTGCTATGGGACATCCAGTTGGAATGAGTGGTATGCGTATAGTTATACATCTTTTAAAAGAGATGCGTCTTAGAAGTTTATCAACAGGTCTTGCCACTCTTTGTGTAGGTGGTGGACAGGGTGCTGCTCTGATTTTGGAGGTAGAGTGATGATTAAGCTAGTAGAGGTCACAGACAAAATTATTGATTTAGTTGTAGATGAACCTAATAAAAAAGTAAATACATTAAGCTCCTCTTTTTTAAAAGAGTTAGATAAAACCTTAGATGAAATTGCAGAAAATAAAAAGGTAAAACTTCTTCGTATAAAGAGTGCAAAAGTTGGTATTTTTATAGCAGGTGCAGATATTAAAGAGATAGCTACTTTTAAAGATGAAACAGAAGTTAAAGAGTTAATTGATTATGGTTTAAACATTTTATTAAAACTTCAAAATTTACACTGTATGACATTAGCCGTAATAGATGGCGCATGTTTAGGTGGTGGTTTAGAGTTGGCTTTGGCTTGTGACTATAGATTAGCAAGCACAAGCGCGCTTATTGGATTCCCTGAAGTTAATTTAGGATTAATTCCAGGTCTTGGCGGAACTCAGAGAATACTAGCACTAAGTGGTCTTTCTAATGCTATTACTATGGTGACAAGTGGTAGAAAATATAACTCAAAAGATGCAAAAAAAATGAATGTTGTAGATTATACGACAGTGCATGAGTGGTTAGATGACGAGGTTGAAGTTTTTAGTAAAAAGTTGTTGAAAAGTTTTAAAAAACGCTCTAATGTTATATATCCATATTGGATACAACATATTCTAAAACCATTAATTATCTCTTATGCACGTAAAGAGGTTTTGAAAAAAACTAAGGGTCACTATGAAGCGCCTATTTTAGCAATTGATGTTTTAGAAAAAACTTTTGGAAAAGGTTATAAAAATGGAATATCAAAAGAGAGCAGAGCATTTTTAAAACTTAGTAGAAGCGATACTGCAAAAAATCTGATTTTTCTATTCTTAACTAGTGAAGAGTTAAAACATAAGTATGAGAGTGATACAAAAATTAAAGATGTAGCAATTTTTGGTTCAGGAGTAATGGGTTCTGCTATTGGTTGGCTATTTTTATATTATGGATTAGCTTTAAAAGTTTGCACAAGAAGTATTCAAAGTTCAGCTAAAGCGTACTCAATGATTAAATTACTTTTTACAAAATTAAGAGGCTCTAAAAAAATGTTGCCATTTAAAGTAGATCGCTGTATGGATAAACTAAGTTATAGTGAATCCTCTCATGATCTATCAAAAAAAGATTTTGTTATAGAGGCTGTGCCTGAAGATATGCATATAAAACAAGAACTTTTGATAACCCTTGAAACGCAACTAAAGAAAACTGCGATTATTGCGACAAATACCTCATCTTTGAGTTTAACTCAAATGAGCAGTGTTATGCGTTATCCTGAACGTTTTGTTGGAATGCATTTTTTTAATCCAGCAGATAAAATGCCACTTGTTGAGGTTATAAAAACTGAAAAAACTTCACAAGATATTGTAAATAGAGTCGCAGCACTTGCAATAAAGTTAGGTAAAACTGCAATTGTTGTAAAAGATAGCCCCGGTTTTGTTATCAATAGAATTCTCTTTAGTTATTTAAATGAGGCATCTTTGATGTATGAAGAAGGAGTTGACTTTGTTAAAATAGACAAAGAGGTTGAAAAATGGGGTATGCCTATGGGTCCGTTTAGACTTCTTGATGAAGTTGGCATAGATGTGGCACATAAAGTTTCAGATGTTTTATACTCTTCATACAAGGATAGGATGAAATCAAGTTATATATTAAGTTCTATGCATGATAAAGGCTGGTTAGGTAAAAAGAGTGGAGTAGGGTTTTATGAGTATAGTGGTAAAAAAGTAGTGCCAAATGATGAGTTACGAACAAGTAAAAACTCAAATACTCAAATAGTTGAGCGCTGTATGCTGATGATGATTAATGAAGCTTCTATGGTTCTTGAAGATGGTATTATTGAAAAACCAAGTTATCTAGACATAGCGATGATAATGGGCACTGGTTTTCCTGCGTTTAGAGGTGGAATTTTACACTATAGTGATTCTATTGGAGTTGATATTGTCAGAGAAAAAATGAAAAAGTATGAAGATAAATTTGGAAAACGCTTCACTCCATCTAATGGTTTAACCCAATTTTATAAGGATATATAATGATGTATATTTTACTGATGATAGTTGTAGTTTTAGTAGTTTATAGACAGCGTATAATATTTAAGCCACTTACTAAAATGCTACATCCGCTAATGCCTAAAATTTCTCAAACAGAGCAAGTTGCACTTGATGCTGGTACTGTTTGGATTGAAAAGGAGTTCTTTAGTGGTAGACCAGATTTTAAAAGAATTTTTAGTGAACCATATAGTGAGTTGACATCTGAAGAGAAATCTTTTTTAGCAAATGAAACTGAAATTGCATGTTCTATGTGTAATGTTTGGCAAGAATCACAAAAAAGAGATTTAAGTCCTGAGCTTTTAGAATATTTAAAAAACAATAGATTTTTTGGAATGATAATTCCAAAAAAGTATGGAGGACTTGGATTTAGTGCATTGGCTCATAGTGCGGTTGTATCTAAACTCTCAAGTCGCTCACAAGTCTTAGCAATTACTGCTATGGTTCCAAATTCTTTAGGACCGGCTGAACTTATTATGAACTTTGGAACAAAGTCTCAGAAAGATTATTGGCTTTCTCGTTTGGCTAAAGCAGATGAGATTCCATGTTTTGCTCTTACTGAGCCAAACGCTGGTAGTGACGCATCTTCAATTAGTTCAAATGGTGAAGTTTTTAAAGATAAAGGTGGTGAAGTTAAGATTCGTCTTAATTTTTCAAAACGCTACATTACGCTTGGTTCAATCGCAACAGTTATTGGTTTGGCATTTAAACTACGTGATCCAAATCATATATTGGGTAATGTTGAAGATATTGGAATTACTTGCGCGTTAGTAGATGCATCTTTAAAAGGTGTTGGACAAAACAGAAGACATGATCCAATGGGTGTTGTATTTGTTAATTCACCATTAGAGGGTAAAGATGTTGTAATATCTTTAGATGATGTAATAGGTGAAAAAGAGGGTGTTGGAAAAGGGTGGCAGATGTTAATGATGTCTTTGTCTGTTGGACGCGGTATATCCCTGCCATCAGTCGCAGCAGGATCGGCAAAAACTGTAGCAAAAACAGTTGGACATTATGCAAGAGTTAGAGAGCAGTTTGGGATTAGTCTTTCAAGTTTTGAGGGAATTTCAGAACCTTTAGCACGTATTGGAGCATATACGTACATGTTAGAGGCTGTAAGAGTATTTACAGCTTCTGCTGTAAGCGCAGGAGAGAAACCTTCAGTTATAAATGCAGTTGTAAAGTATCATTCAACAGAGAGTTTTAGGACAATTATAAATGATGCAATGGATATTATGGGTGGTTCTGCAATTTCAAGAGGCCCTAAGAATGTGTTATATTCGTATTATAACTCTGTTCCTATTGCTATTACAGTTGAGGGTGCAAATATTTTAACACGTACTCTTATGCAGTATGGACAGGGATTAATACGCGCGCATCCAACACTTAAAGAGGAGTTTGATGCAATTAGAGATAGTGACTCAAAGAGGCTGGAAGTTGCTGTTTTAAAACATACTGTACTTAACATTAGAAATTTTGTATGTGCTGGGATTCTTTATATTACTCGTGGATATTCACACAGAACTCACATAAAAGAGAAAGAGTTTAAAATTTATGAGAGGAGATTAGCTTGGGCATCTGCTAATTTTGCATTACTTAGTGAAATATTGATAATTAAGTTTGGTTCTTCTATTAAAAGACATGAGTATATTAATGCGCGTATGGGAGATATATTGTCATATAGTTATCTCCTTAGTGCAGTTTTACGTCGTTATGAAGCAGAACCAAGTGAAGAAGATAAGGTTTATGTGCATTGGTATGCAAATTATGCCTTAGCTGAGATACAAAAAGCATTTGAGAGTGTTACAAATAATATTTCATGTTCAGTCGGCACGTTCATACTTAGGCTTAATCCACTTGGTGTGGGTGTTAAAGATGATAATAGTACTAAAATATCTTCACATATGAGTCAAACTCAAAAAAATACTTTATGTAAAGATATATATTGGGATGAAAATTCAGACTTACAACATGCTTTTGACTTGAGACTTAAAGCTTTTTCTTTACATAAAAAAAGGGCTGAACTTACTGGTGATGAGTTAAAACTATTAGAAGAAGAGGAAAAAGCAGTTGAAGCTGCAATTGCAGTAGATTCTTTTACGGTAACTGCGTATAAAAAATTGAGGTAATAATTATGGACAATTCTATTGTGTATCAATCTAGTAGTATGTTTGTTAGATTGTTACAGGGTTTAATGAATACAAAAGTACATGTAACTGGGTTAGAGAATATTCCTAAAAATACTACACTTTTTGTATCAAACCATTTTACTAGAACAGAGACATTTATAATTCCTAATGTTATTTACAAGCGTACAGATAAAATTGTACGCTCATTAGCTAACTACAAAATATTTACTAGTAGTTTTGGTACATACCTTAGAAAACTAGGAACAATATCTACTAAAGAACATAATAGAAATAATATTATATTAGGTGATTTAGTCTCTGGAAAACATAATTGGCTTATATACCCAGAAGGACATATGGTTAAGAGTAAAAAGATTACTAAAGTTAATATGAACTATGTTGTTCAGTCAAGCAGTAGTGAGAGAGAGATTCATACAGGTTCTGCTCTTTTGGCAATTAAATCTGAACTTTTACGTAATGAATTGAAAGAATTACTAAAGCTTAAAGATGAAGATGGACTAAAAAAATTTTACAAACATTATGAGATTAACCATGAAGATGATTTAATAGATTTACCAACAGCAGTAGTCCCTGTAACCCTTACTTACATTCCTATTCGCCCCGGTGAGAATACAATTGCTAAAATCGCTTTGAGATTTATAGATAAGTTGAGTAATAAATTAAAAGAGGAGTTAGAGATAGAGGGTAATATTTTGCTTCACTCTGAAATAAACATCCATTTTGGAAAAGCGATATTTATGGATGAATTTCTAAAAAGAAGTTATAGGAATAGCCTCGGTTTGCCATTTGGTGGTTATATTCAACCAAATATTATAGTAGATCAAGGTCGTTTTGAATTAACTAGAGTTTTTATGGATGAGATATATAGGAATGTTTTAGTCCATTTTGATCATGTGGTGGCTACTATTTTATTTAACTATCCATATGAGATAGTTACAAAAACGCACCTGAAACTTCTAATTTACATGGCAATAAATTTTCTACATTCAAAAACAGAGAGTAGGTTACACGACAATATTTCTGAAGAACGTTCATTTTTACTTCTTTTAGAAGATGAACATGATTATCTAGAAAATATATTAAGTTTAGCTCACTCTCTTGGAGTTATTTCAAAAAGTAGAGATGAAAAAATACATATTCACCAAAAACAGTTACATAAGAGTCACTCATTTCACAATATACGTACTCATAATACATTGGCTGTTATAAAAAACGAGGTAATGTTAATGGATAATTTTGTAGAATACGTTAAAAAGATGTGCATACTAGATATTAAAACTTTACGTGAAAATGTAGATTTTACGTTAGATAATGCAACGTGTTCACTTTTAGACAAGGAATAGATATTTAATGAAGAGTTCCATTTTTATAATTGTCTCTCTATTTATGATGCAAGGTTGCTCTCAAAAGAGTATACAAAAAGAGCCAAGTACTCAAGATGCTCTAATAAAACAGTTATATAATAAAATATATACTTTAGAGAAAAAAGTAGAAAATTTAACTACTGAAGTTACTAAAGAGGATATTACCAGAATAGATAATGAAATTGTTTACCATGAAGAGATTTTAACAGCTCTTATAAAAGATGTAGGAGAATTAAGAGAAAAAAAGCAGACAATAGCCTCACAAAATATTGTTCTAAAAGAACCATCCCTTAGTAATGAAGAGGAGCAATTTGAGCCATTAACTTTTAAGTTAATTAAAGATAGTAAAGTTATAAACTCCAATAATGAAGCTTCTTCTATTTGGAATAGAGGCAAATCATTTACTTCATACATTAAACGAGGAGACTATTATAAAGTCACAGGTTATTTTGTAGGTAAAAAATGGAAAAAAGCAGATAAAGAGCTATGGATAGCTATTGATAATGTCACCCAGAGATAGATATTTCTAGTTAGATTCTTTTATAAGCTCTTCTAAAATATTTCTATATTCTATAATTGCATTTACATAGCGTACTGGCTCTTCGCCTCTAGCATAACCGTATTTAAGGCTTCGGTAGTATTTCTTTTGAGCTAGTAGTGGAAGAGCTAGTTTCAAGTCTTTCCAAATAGATGGGTTTTTTCCCATTTTAATAGTTAATTTTCTAGCATCATAGACATGACCGATTCCAACATTATAAGCTGCCATTGCCAAATATAGACGGTTGTCATCTGTAACATCTTTTGGCATTATTCTAATTAATTGCGCAATATATTTTGCACCACCATATATACTCTCTTTTGCATCAAGTCTACTTTTAACACCAAGGTTTTTTGCTGTTTTTAAGGTAAGCATCATCATTCCTCTAACACCAGTATTGCTTTTAGCACGTGGATTCCAGTGTGACTCTTGGTAAGATTGTGCGGCTAGTAGTGTCCATGGAATATTGTAGCGCTTTCCTGCATCTTTAAAATATTTTTCAAATTTTGGTAGTAACGATTTAACCCTTTTATGAAATTTTTTAGTATCATAGTAGTCAAAAATATTTATATGTCCATAGTACCTATCTCTTAGTTCTGCTAACTGTCCAGATTGTGCATATTCATTGAACCATTCATATAAACTATATTTTAGGTCATCGTCATTTTCTCTTAAAATCCACGCATGCTGTTCCAGCTCACTTAGAGGCATTGCCATAGCAAGTTCAGGGTAGTATCTAAGATTAATCGCAAATATATTTGAATCTGCTACTGTACAGTCTATCTTTTTTTGCCAGACCTGTTTTAATAGTTGCTCAGTTGTAAACTCTTCAGTTGTACTACAATTTAAATCTGGTTGAGCATGTTTAATATTTGCTAGTGTCTCATTGTAACTAGTGTTTTTACCAACAACAATTTTAAGACCTGTTAGTTCTGCAATGGTTTTTGGAAAAGATCTACGTCTAACAATATCTCTATGGCAAATTAATTGCTCTTGGACTTGAAAATATTTTGGTCCAAAATTAAACTCATGAGATCGTTTATCTGTATATGTCAAAGATGCTGAAGTTATGTCACCAACGCCATTTTTCGTAAGTTCTAACGCTTTAGTTATAGTGTCTGCAACAATTATATTTAAAGAGACATTTATATGGTCTGCATAATTTTTTAATAAGTCATACTCAAAACCCACATCACCATCAGCACCTATATAGTAACTAGTAGGTGCATTTAGCATTACAACATCTAAAGTTTTTTTATCTTTAATTTTTTGTAGCACTGATGGTTCACCAAGCACATTGGCCGCTTTAACATACCAGCCAACGAGCGCAAACAGTAATGCAAGAATAGACAATGCAAATATATGTCTCTTTTTCATTAGACTATTATATCAGAAAAAATTATATTTTTAAAAGTGATGGATAATGAGTACAAAGCTCAAAAAGAGCTCTGTAAAATACTTTAAACGAAGTCTACTTTTGCTATGTGGTGGTTAAGTCCTAGCTCTTCTGCTGAAATACCAAGCGCAAGACCAACCATTTGAGGTAGGTGAAGAACTGGTAAGGTTACGTCTCTTCCCATCTCTGCACTTAAATGTGGTTGCTTAACATCTAGGTTTAGGTGACATAGTGGACATGGCGTTACCATCCAGTCAGCGTTATTATCACGTGCGCCTAGAAGTGCAGCACCACTTAGACGGTTTGCAGTTGTTGGTGCTTGAAGGTCAACATGGAAACCACAACATTTGTTTTTCTCTTCATAATCAACGCTAACACCACCACAAGCTTCGATTAAATCGTCTAGTGAAGTTGGAACATATGGATTCTCACCACCGTTACTACTGTTTTGTATCTCAGTAGGACGAATGTTATGACAGCCATAAAATGGTGCAATGTTAAAGTCACTTAATGGCTTTTTAACTTTTGCTTTTATATTTTCTAAACCATAATCTTCGATTAGAGCGTAAAGAAAATGTTTAACTTGCGCAGCACCTTTGTACTCTAATTCAACTTCAGCTAATTGTTTATTGATATTTGTTTTTAACTCATCATTATTATCTAGTCTATGTTTTGTCATACTTGTATTTAGTTGACAAGTATTACAGATTGTAACCATGTCTAAACCTAAGTTTTCAGCATAACATATATTTCTAGCATTCAATACAAGTGAAAGGTTGTCATCAAAGTCTTGCAGGTGACTAGCACCACAACAACTTGCTTCGTCTAAAAGAACAAGCTCAATGTCAAGTGCATCAGCAATTGCCATAGTTGATTTTAATAGTTCAGGAGTACTTTCTCTAGCTGTACATCCAGTATAGAGTGCGTATCTTAATTTTGCCATAAGGACTCCTTAAAATTTAACCGTTGACGATTTTTTAACAAGTGTTTTTATTTCGTCAAGATTTTTAGATTTTGGCATATTCCAAGGCATTACAATTTTTCCATTTTTAAACATTGCAATAGCTTCAGGAAGATGTTTTAGAACACCAATGTTACCTTCTGAGTAACGAACTAATTCACCCTCATCAAGTAAACCATGTTTCTTGATAGAGTGTTTAAAGCCAACCGCGTGACGTGTTGCCACATTGTCGATTGCCATATTCTCTTCAAAAACTTGATTGTGTAATTTTGTAATTTTTTCAATTGGATTAACATCTTTTGGACAAGCTTCTGCACATTCAAAACATTTTACACAGTCCCAAACACCAGATGCTGGCTGGTTTACAATATCAAGCCTGTCAGTTTTTGCTTCATCTCTAACATCAGCATTAAAGCGGTAAGCTTTAGCAAATGCAGCAGGTCCAATGAAATCTTCATTTACTTCAAGAGCAGGGCAAGAGTAAAAACAGCTACCACATTGAATACAGTAGTCAGCTTCTAGTAGTTTTTCTGCCTCTTTAGGAGTTACTAAATGCTCTTTTTGTGGATGTTCATCTACATTTGCAACAAGGTAAGGTTTTACTGAATCATATTTGTCCCAGAAATCTTTTTTGTCAACAATCATATCTTTTACCGCGCGGCGCTCACTTAGTGGAGTAATTGTCATCTCTTCGCCAAATAGACCAATGAGATCAAACATTCTCTCTTTACAAGCTAGAACGGCTTTGCCATTAACTTTTACAGAACAGCTTCCACAGATTCCATGACGACAACTTCTTCTATAACTAAATGAGCCATCAAACTCCCATTTAATTCTATTTAGAATATCAAGCACAACCTCTTCGTGCGTAACTTCCATTGTATATTCTTTATAGTATGGCAGATAATCAGTCTCCACATTGAAGCGAAAGACTTTGAATGTTATGCTCTGCGTACTACCCATTGTATCTTGCATGTTATTCCTTAATAAGTTCGTTCTTTAACTTCAAATTTGCCAAGTGTGACATCCATGTATTCAGTTTTAATACTTCCATCTTTAGCCATGTAAGCCATAGTATGCTGTAAAAATTCATCATCATTTCTAGTTGGAAAATCTTCTCTAAAGTGAGCACCACGACTCTCTTTACGAAGCAGAGCGCCTTCAACAATAAACATTGAATAGTCTAACATATGACCAAGTTCAATAGCCTCTTGTAATTCAGTATTGAAGATTTTTGACTTATCTTCTATTCTAATATTTTTGTATTTTTCTTGTAAAGATTTGATAATAGCAATTTGTTTAGTTAAAAGCTCTTCAGTTCTAAAAACACTAGCATTTACTGTCATTGTTTCTTGTAGCTCTTCTCGAAGTTTAGAAACAGATTCTGTACCGTTATTTGTGCGAGTCCACTCAACCTCTTCTAACATTTTAGTAGCATTACTTTCGTCCGCTTTTCGTAAAGTAAGACCATTGTCAATATCTTTAACCATCTCTTTAGCAACATGATAACCAAAGAAAAGAGCTTCAAGAAGTGAGTTTGCACCAAGTCTATTTGCTCCATGAACACTAGAACAAGATACTTCACCAGCTGCATAGAAACCCTCTACAAACTCTTTTGAGTTTTTGCGAACATGACCATCTTTATCCATAGGAATTCCACCCATAGAGTAGTGAGCAGTTGCGCTAATTAAGATAGGTTCTTTAATCATATCTAGGCCTAAGAATGTAAGTGCTAAATCACGAAGTTCAGGTAGACGCTCCATGATTTTCTCTTTACCTAAATGTACAAGGTCTATATAAACAGCATCCTTGCGAGGTCCTACACCACGACCTTCACGTACTTCATTAGCAATTGCACGACTAACAACATCACGAGGAGCTAGCTCCATTTTCTCAGGAGCGTAGTTCTCCATGAATCTAATACCTTCGCTATTAAGTAGTAGTCCACCTTCGCCACGTGCAGCTTCAGAAATTAAGATTCCGCTACCTGATAGTCCACTTGGATGAAATTGTACAAACTCCATATCTTCTAATGGAAGACCATGACGAGCTACAATTGAAAGACCATCACCTGTGTTTGCATGAGCATTAGAATTAATCTTAAATGCTCTTGCATAACCACCAGTTGCAAACATTACTGCTTTTGCATTAAATATTATAGGTTTAGTATCACGAATGTTGTAAGCAACAACACCACTAACTTTACCTTCATCGTAAATAATATCAGCAACGTAGTACTCATCATAGTACTTAACACCTTCGCGATGTGCTTGTTCATAACTTGTTTGTAAAAGTGTAAGACCAGTTCTATCTTTTGCGTAACATGCACGAGGTTTGCTTTGACCACCAAAAGGGCGTTGCGCAATTGAACCATCTTCATTACGACTAAATGCCGCGCCCATGTTTTCAGTCCATCTAATAATATCAGGAGCTGCTTTACACATAAGTTCAACAGCGTCTTGGTCAGCTAAGTAATCACTACCTTTGATCGTGTCGAACATATGTAACTCTATACTGTCTTCAGCGCTAAGAGCGGCGTTGATGCCACCTTGAGCAGCGCCTGAATGACTGCGAAGTGGGTGCAGTTTTGTTATAACTGCTACTTTTTTACCAGCAACTTGTAGTTCACGAGCAGCTGCATTTCCAGCAAGTCCTGCTCCAACAATTACGGCATCGTATGTATAAATGGGAATACTCATACGGGCTATTCCTTAATTCTAGGATTTTTATCGCCTGATTGTACCAAATGTTTCTTTTAAATTTGTTTTGAATGAGAAATTTTTACATTTATGTACAACTTTACTATTTATATGTGCATATTTGAACTTTTTTCTTCTACCATTCTGTCTAATAAATTGAAAAGTTTTGCACTAGACTCTTCAACTTCCTTAAAGTTTTCTACAATAATAGGCATATTTTTTCTATTTAATGATGTAGAATCTTTTGCAAATTCAATGTTTGCTAATACTTTTTTATGAAGAGTTTCATGTGGCAGATATATATTTTTAAATGATTTTGTTTCTCCAAAATACTCTTTTGCTTCTTCGTTATACCATTTATTGAAACTACAAGCTATGTGATCCTTAAAATTATTTTTAACTTCATTATCTAAAATATCTGAATATGCATTTTGCTTAAATATCATATGATTAATTTTTACTGCTGCTACAGAGAGTAAGTTATTGGCATAATTCGCTCCTGTTGCAGAATTAGTTGAATCTTCATTGAAAGAGTTGAGTATTTGAGTAAATTGTTCTACTTCATTAACAGAGTTTATTGCTATTTCAGACATTTTACCAGTATTCTCTTCAATATTTCTTGTTTCTTGTTGCAAGCTAGAAACTGTTATAGAAATTTCTTGAGTCGCTTTACCAGTTCTTTCAGCCAATTTTCTAACTTCATCTGCAACAACTGCAAATCCACGACCATGCTCCCCAGCGCGAGCAGCTTCAATTGCTGCATTCAGTGCTAAAAGGTTTGTCTGCTCTGTTATATCTTTAATTAGATTAGTTACTGAAGAAATTTCCTCAGATTGATGACTTAAATTGTTTACCATATCTGATGTTGTTGAAATACTTTCTGAGAGCATTTGAAAGCTCTCTTCAACATTTTTTACAGAGTTAAGGCTTTCATATGCAGTTTTAGCTGTTGTTCTAGATGCTTCTGTAATGTCATGCATAATATCATTGCTTTTTTCAATATCTTTTTTGACAGTTAATAAACCATCAATTGTCCCGCCACCATTTCTTTGAAACTCTTTAGTTAATTCACCTTTTACTTCAAGTACTTGTCCAGCACCAATTCCTCTTAGTGAATCATTGAGTGGATTAATGGCAGATTTAAAAGAGCCTTTTAAACCTTCAGGAAATATGAGGCTATCTTGTTTTTGAAAACTTATTGTGCCTATAGCATTTATTGACTCTCTTAAAAATGTCTCTACTTGGTCAATTAAATCATTAATCGCCCATGCTATTGTTTCATATTCACTTCCTTCATTTATATTAGTAATTCTTCTCTCTAATTTTCCATTTCCAGCTTCATTAGCTACTTTTTTTATCTGTTCAAGAACTTTATCACTGTTATTTGTTCTATTTTTAGGAATAAAAAGTCCAGCAATTAATAAAAGTGTTAATAGTAAACCATAAACTATATAATAATGTATATATACAATAGAAATGCCGACTACGCTAAGTATTATAAAAAAAAGAGTTTGCCTATTTTTGAATGCTGAGTATAAACTCGTCATAGCCTATCCCTTTTTCTTCTAGTAAATGATTTAAATATTTTTCTGAACCATCTATACCTTCAGACTTTTCAACTTGAAGAAGTTTTTCATATAGGCCTTGAACAACTCCAATAGCTTTATCATGAGGTTTTCTACGTACTGAGTAATACCCGACAACATTATCATTCTCATCTACTGAAGCAGTTGCACTTGCAAATACCCAGTAATATTGCCCATTTTTTGTTAAGTTCTTAACATAGGCATAAATACTATCTTTGTTTTGAATTCTGTCCCAGAGTAGTTTAAAGACTACTTTTGGCATATCTTCATGTCTTAAGATATTGTGTGGAGAGCTTAATAGCTCTTTTTCGCTGTAACCTGACATTTTAATAAACATCTTGTTACCGTAGGTAATCTTTCCTGCTAAGTCAGTTTTTGAAACAATAAAGTCATTTTCATCTAATTTTATTTCCATTAATAACTCCTTGAAGAGATTATGAAATAATAATGTAATAAAGATAAAATTAAAATAATATATAAAAAATATTATTTATGAAAATTATAAGTTTAGAAGAGTTCTAGGTCGTTATCATCCTCTTCTTCGGAGTTTGTATTGCTTATTTGTGATTGTATTTGAATACATGAACTTAGTAAAGAGCTGTCTAAATAGTGTATATGGTCAACATTTTGATTTACAAAAATAGTTTCATACCAATTATCTAAATCTGCAATTAGTAGTTCTATTAGATGTTGAATATGGTTATAGTCAAAGTCTGGTTGCACATCTTTAGCTTTTTCCTCAAGAGTGTCAGCAAGATTTCTAAGACCTATCGCAATAGCCTCAAACTCATAGAAGTTATTATGTATTATCGTTCCATAGTTTGTTAAAAGCTTACTAAGGTTTTTTAAATCTTCTGAGTTGTCAAAAACTTTTGATAGTGACATATCTAATGACTCTTTTACATCTTCTAACTCATAGATGACTGAGGAAATAGAATCTAATCCACCTAAATCTTCTATATATTTTTTTGCATTTTCAAAGTGGCTTCCTCTATGTAGTGTTGAGTGAAGGAGTTCATTCTCAAAAGTTTTCTCTGCTGAAAGTTGCTCTTGCGTCTGGTCATCTACCTCTTTAGATTCTTTTGTAGGCGTGTTTTTCATATCTTTATTTATTGTAAGTTTTACAGATGCTGAATCTTCTATAGAACTGCATGAAATAGTAATCTCTCTCTCTTGATTATCAGTTTCAGAGATACATTTTCTAATCTGAGCTTCAGTGCAATCAAAAGGAGTAATAAAAAAACTTATCTCTTTTTCATCAATTATTGAAATTTCTGCATTGGCTCCACCTCTTATTGATAAGGCTCTTTCAAGAATATGTACAAGTAGTTTAATTAGTTGATCTAAAATATCAAGATTAATATCATTTTGTGAAAAAAGTACACTAGTGGCTTGATCTATGAAACTATTTAATCTTCTTCTATCGTAAATATATGATTTTTTCTTTTTATATGCATCTTTAGCTCTATTAATTAGTTCAATTTCAATATTATCTAGTTCAACTGATTTAACAATAGGGTGCAGTAGTTCATCTACTAAAAGTGAAGCAATAATTATCTTACCTTGAATATTTTTAGGTTCATGAAAATCTTTTAGTAGTCTAATTATAGGATCTTTTATATCCAAAAATGATTTTAAGTAGTGAAGTATTTTGCCTATTTTATTTTTTATTAATATTAAGTTTAATGCAAATAGAGTGTCATATAGATCATTGTTTTTAAGACCTTCATATTTACATAGATAGTGCGCAAGTGCTGAAACAGAGTTTGAGTGTTCAATATGTTTTTCGTAATCTATGATGGCAGTTAATGCAGTGTGTTTTAGTGTACCAGCGTATGGAATAGAGTTCTCTATTATTGTTGAAAGTTTTTTAAGAGGTTCATTATCTTTATCGTAAGACAAGATTCCACTAACCATACTGTGAGAAAATGCTCTGTTTCTATTTTGTATAGAATCATCTTCTAACACAAGAACTACTGGAACATAAGTTAGTGCCGGATTTAAATTTAATATTTTATACATATATGATTTTGAATCATTAAATATCTTAAAATCTAAAATTACTAATCTTGGGGTTTGATCTTTTATAATTTGAAGGATTTCTTTAATGTTTTCTACTTCAATTAAGGAATACTCTTTTTCTAAAGTTGAAATAAATGTTCTATTCTTAGTAAGTACAAGCAACTTCTCTAAATATTTCATATATACAATATTACCTTCTTCTATACATTTAAGACTCTTATAAAATAAAAGATTATTATATCTAAATTAATGTATTTCTTACAAAAAATCTAATATGATAATTGTTTGTAAGGGTTTTCTTTGGTTGGTGAATCTTCTTTCGCTTTTTCTTGTGTTAATTCAACTCTTGCTCTAATTTCCATCATTGAAGCAGTTGCTGCAATTTGCATGTCAGCAGGGCTAGGGCTACTTGGTGCAAGTGCCGCCGCTCTTACTTTTTTGGCATGTGCAATTTTATCCGCAGGTGTAGATGCTCCACCTCCAAGATCAATAGGTATTTCACCACCTACTGCGTATTGTCTACCATCTGGTCCCTTTTGATATGTAAAAGATGCTCCTCCGCTTGCTACACCTGTACTCATATGAGCTGATTCATGTGCACGTACTTCACTATCTCTTTGTTGAAGTTTTGAAACTAATGCTTGTTCTGTTGGGCTTAGTTTTTGCTCTTTTGCAGTATTTGCGCTCTCTTGGGAGCTTGAATTTTTTGCACCACTATCTTCTTTTGTAAAATTATTTTCATGAACCACCGTAGCAGAAGATATTTTCATGACACATCCTTACTCAATAATTATAACATATTCTAAAAATCTATATTCTTTTCTTTTTTTCAGTGTCGATTAATACAATCTTAAATAATATTTATTAATTTTATTTAGGGAGAAAAAATGGCAACTGTAACACTTACTAATAATGAAACTGGAGAATCATACGAATTTCCAATTCTTGAACCGACCATGGGACCAAATGTGATTGATGTACGTAAACTTTATGCACAAACTGGCATGTTTACATACGATCCAGGGTTTACTTCAACGGCTAATTGTAGTTCAGACATCACATATATAGATGGTGGAAAAGGGCAACTTCTTTATCGTGGTTATGAAATTAGTGATCTTGCAAATAATAAAGATTATCTAGATGTCTGTTACCTTCTTTTAAATGGTGAACTTCCTTCAAAAGAAGAGAGTAAAGCATTTGATTGGGAGATAAGAAAACGTGCTTATGTAAATGAGGGGATGTTAAATCTTTTTAATGCAATGCCAGATGGTTCTCACCCAATGGCAATATTAAGTGCATCAGTGGCTGCACTTTCTGCTTTTTATTCTGAACATGTTTCAATGGAAACAGATAAAGATAAACAAGTTATGGCAAGACGTATAATTGCAAAAATTCCTACACTTGCAGCACTATCATATAGAAATTCTAAAGGTATTCCTATTGTCTATCCAGATTTAAAGAGATCATATACAGAAAATTTCTTGTATATGATGCGTGCATATCCTGATGGTTATTTAGACAAAGAGATTAAACCAATTGAAGTTGAAGCACTTGATACAATTTTTACACTTCATGCAGATCATGAACAAAATGCTTCAACAACAACTGTTCGAACAGTCGCCTCAACTGGTGCTCACCCATATGCTGCAGTTTCTGCTGGGATTGATGCTCTTTGGGGTGCTGCTCATGGTGGTGCTAATGAAGCGGCTATGAAAATGTTGGAGCAGATTGGCTCTGTTGATAAGATAGATGAGTATATTGCAAGAGTAAAAGATCCAAATGATAGCTTTAAATTGATGGGCTTTGGTCACCGTGTATATAAAAACTATGATCCACGTGCGAAAATCTTAAAAACATTTTTAGATAAATTAAAAGAGGAAGTAGCAGTAGATTCACATCTTTTAGATATAGCTGAAAAGGTTGAAAGTATTGCACTTAATGATGAATATTTTATTTCACGTAAGCTTTATCCAAATATTGATTTTTATTCAGGTCTGATTTTGACAGCGTTAAAGATTCCAAGAAATATGTTTACAACAATTTTTGTAATTGGTCGTTCTGTTGGTTGGATTACACAATGGATGGAGCTAAATGCAGATCCTGAAATGAAAATTGCACGTCCACGTCAGCTTTACAAAGGTCCTAAAGAGAGAAAAATATAATTGAAAATACTTCTCTTAGAAGATGATGTTATTTTACAAGAGATTGTAGAAGAGCATTTAGTTGAGAGAGGTTTTAGCGTAGATTGTTTTTATAATGGTGATGATGCCCTTGGAGCAACTCTTAGGGCGCGATACGATATTTTGCTATTAGATGTAAATGTAGGAGGTATTGATGGTTTTACACTCTTGCAAAAGATTAGAAGTGATCATATTCAAACACCAGCACTTTTTATTACTGCACTTCAAAGCTCTAAGGATTTACAGCACGCTTTTGACATTGGTGCTGATGATTACATACGTAAACCTTTTGAACTTACAGAACTTGATGCACGGATTGATAATATCAGGCGTAGGTATAATATTGAGTTAATTCAGTCTATAGATATTGGTGAGAATATTAAGTTTTTTAGTTCTGAAAATAGAGTGCAATTAAATGGAAAAAATCATAAGCTAAGCGTTAAGCAAAAAGAGATTTTAGACTATCTACTAAAACAGAAAAGTAGAGTAGTCTCATTTGATGAGCTTACTTATAATTTGTGGGATTATGAGAATATACCAGATTCTGCAACAATTAGAACTTACATAAAAGAGATTAGAAAAATTATAGGAAAAGATAGAATTGTAACAGTTAGAAATCAAGGTTATCGGTTTGAGTAGTTATGAAAGGCATGCTCTTTGGCGGTTTTTATTAATTTATGTATTATCTACTTTAATTCTTATTACAATTACAGCATCGCTCTATTATCAAAATGAGAAAAGCTCAATTATTCAAATGCAGCGTCTTAAGATGGCGCATTTATCATCTTCTATTGCTTCAGAAATTATTCAAACTCATATGCAGGCAAAAAAGTGCTGTTATTTTGTAAGGCCTAATGATGAGTTTAATATTGCTTTATTTTCAAGTGAAAATGCTCTTATTGATGGAAAACTTAAAAAAAATGAAATTCCAAAAATGGAATTTGGTTCATATGATGATGGACGACTTTTTTATGTTGATAAAGGAGCGCAAAATCATCTAGGTGTTGATTATATTGTAATCGAAGAGAAAAATGCTCAAACCTCTGATGCCACGTTGAATAAAATTTTAACAGTAATTGCTATTTTATTTCCACTACTTAGTATTTTTGTCTATTTTTTAGCACGTCTATTTTTAGCACCAGTTAGAGAAAAAATTGAGGAGTTAGATAGATTTATAAAAAATAGTACTCATGAGTTAAATACTCCAATTACAGCGCTACTCTTGAGTGTTAATTCTTTGAAAAAAAATGTTGATGAAAAGTCAATTAGAAGGATAGAAGCATCTACTAAAACTCTATATCAAATATATGAAGGTCTTAGTTTTAGTACCCTTCAAAGTAGTAGTGAACGCATTAACGAAGAGATAAATTTTAGGAGTGTGATTGAGCAGTCACTTGAATTTTTCGAACCAATTGCAAAAAGTAAAAAAATTATTTTAAAAAGCGAGTTAGAATCAGCACATTTTATTATGGATAAACGATTAGCTAGTGCGCTTATAAATAATATCCTTGCAAATGCAATTAAATACAATAAACCGCATGGAACTGTAAAGATTTCACTAAAAAGTTCAAAGCTTTGTATTAATGATAATGGTATAGGTATAGAGCTTAAGGAACAGAGAAATATTTTCAATCGTTATGTAAGGGCTAACAGTAGTGTTGGTGGTTTTGGTATAGGTTTAGATATTGTAAAAAGGATTTGTGATGAGTATAACATTAAAATAGACATTAAATCAAAATTAGATATTGGGACTGATTTTTGTTTATTTATTTAAAAGTGAAAATATGGTAGAGTATATAAAAATATTATAATTGGCAGTAGATGAAGAAAGAAAAAATTTTATTAGTTGATGATAGTAAAACAATCATTAAAACCCTGCAAGACGAGCTAGCGAACAATAATCTTTTTGAAGTATTTATAACTACAAATTTTAAAGATGCAAAACAGCTAATTGATGAAGAGGAGTTCTTTGTTGCAATACTAGATTTAGAGCTTCCAGATTCTAGTAGAGGTGAAGTTGTTGATTATGCACTAAAGTTTAATATACCCAGTATTATTTTAACTGGAACATATAATACAAATCTTCAAATAGATATTGCAAAAAAACCAATTATAGATTACATAGTTAAAAACTCAATTGAAGATATTAAAACAGCTGTCTATATGGCAGAAAATTTGATTCTTTATAAAGGTAAAAAAGCCTTAATTGTGGATGACAGCAAATTAGCCCGTATGCAAATTAAACAACATCTTGAACAGTTGAAGTTTGAAGTATTTGAAGCATCAGATGCACAAGAAGCGTTGCAAATAATAAATGATGAAGTCTATTTTGATGTAATCACAGTTGATTATCAAATGCCTGGTAAGAATGGTGTGGAGCTTATTCAAAAGATAAGGCAAATTCAGTCTAAACAGAAACCTATAATTTTAGGAGTGTATGCAAATAGTGACGAAGCACTTAAAATTCTATTTTTAAAAAGTGGAGCACATGATACATTCATAAAACCTCTTGTAAAAGAGGAATTTAACATCAAAGTTGCAAATCTTCTTCATATATTAGAAAATGAGCAAACTATTGAAGAGGCTCAAAAAATTGTAAATGAGTATAGTAGAGCGTTAGAGAGTGGAAGTATTCTCTCAAAAGGTGATATTAATGGAAAAATCACTTATGTAAATGATGCTTTTTGTGAATATACCGGCTATATAAGAGATGAGTTAATTGGCAAACCTCATAATATTTTACGCCATCCTCAAACTCCTAAAACAACCTTTAAAAATATGTGGGCAACAATACTAAAAAAAGAGATTTGGAAGGGAGTTATTCGTAATTTACGTAAAGATGAAACTAGTTTTTATGCAAGAATGACTGTTGTTCCAATTTTAGATGTTAAAGGTGAAATAACAGAATTTATAGCTTTTAGAGATGATATAACACGTCTTGTTGAGAGTAAACAAGAGATGAAAGATATGTTTTTAACAGATTCATTAACTCATCTTGGAAATAGACATAAGTTACTACTTTTCTTAGAATCTAAAAAAGATATTCTCTTAGCAATTGTAAATATAAATAGTTTTAAGCAAATAAACAATTTTTATGGTGAGGCTATTGGTAATGAAGTTCTTGTTCTATTGAGTAAAGAGCTTTTTGAATTTTGTTACCCAAATGAAATCTCTTTATATCGTTTAGGTGCAGATGAGTTTGCCTTTGCTAAAGAAGTTGCACCGCGTCGTCTTGAGCGAGAGACTAAAAAAATTGAGTTGATTTTAGAGAGTGTTAGTAAAAACTCTTTTCGAATAAAGGAGAATGAAATTCAAATTGGTGTGACTTGTGGAGTTTCATATGATAATAGAACTTTAAATAATGCTGATGCTGCATTAAAAGTTGCAAAGAGTAGTAAAAAAAGAGTTGTACTGTTTAGTGATGAAATTAAAATATCAAAAGAGTATAAAAATAATTTATTGTGGACAGCAAAGGTTAGAAAAGCTTTAGATGAAGATAGAATAGTTGCATTTTACCAGCCAATAATGGACAATAGTAGTGGTAAAATAGTTAAGTATGAAGCACTAGTTAGATTAATAGATGAAGATGAACAGATTATATCTCCTATTGATTTTTTAGAAATAGCTCAACAGACACCTCTATATTTTGAGATAACTCAGCTTATGGTGAAGAGAGTTTTACACTATTTTAAAGATTTAGATTACGATGTTTCAATTAATATTACAGTTGATGATATATTAGATTATGTGACAAGAGAAGTTATATTAGCAGAGTTGTTAAAATTTAAAAATAGAAAAAATAGTGTAGTCATAGAGATTGTTGAATCAGCTGGAATTACAAGTTTTGAAGAGGTTAGTCTATTTATAAATGAAGTTAAAGAGTGTAATGGCAAAATTTCTATTGATGATTTTGGGACGGGTTATTCTAATTTTGAGTATCTTTTAAAACTATCTCCTGATTTTATTAAATTAGATGGCTCTCTTGTTAAAGATATAGAGACAAATAAGGATATGTATGAAATTTGTAAAACAATGACAGATTTTGCAAAGCAGAAAAATTATCTAGTTGTTGCTGAATATGTTTGTACAGAGGGTGTATTTGAAAATGTTAAAAAGTTAGGGATTGATTACTCTCAGGGTTATTTTATTGGAAAACCTGAACGCAAGGTTATTGGCCGTTAAGTAGTTTTTTTAATATATTACGTTGAACAAAGAAAGAGACTGTAAACATTGCAGTATAACCCCAAACAAGAGCCAAAATTACAGCTACAACATTGTATCTGTACTCTAATGTAGCATAAAAGATTAATATAAATGCAGCTATTCCAAAGAGTCTAATAAGAAGGGCTATCATAAATGCACCACTAGCTTTAATAAATGCTATATGAAATGCATTTAGCATTACAAATATGAAGAAAAACGATAGGTGTGTTAATAAAAGATAAGATTGTGCATACTCCTCTGGAAATAAAAAACTTACTAATTTATCTGCAAATAGTACAAAAAATATTATAAAAAATATGCTAACAGAGATTGAAATCTTATATACCCAATTCTTTATTCTTAACACTTCTGAAAATCTTTTTTGTGCAATTAAAAATGATAGTTCTGGTAGAATGAAACGAAAAATAGGAAAAACAAAAAGCATAATCATGTATGTAAAAACAGGTTTTGCAACAACTTGAAAATCACCCAGTGAGTTAAGCCCAAAGTAGTGAAGCATTAACATTACAGCAAGATAGATAAGAATCATTCCAGAACCAAACTCAATAGATGAAATAATAGAATTCTTAACAAACTCTTTCATAGGTTTATCTAGTTTTACAAGCCTGAATGTTGGCTCTTTTATAACACGAAATTTTTTTAAATAAATAAACATTGTTAAACCAATTGAGGACATTACAGTTGCTATAAAAAGAGGTTGCATTCCACGTGTGCCAGCAACATACCAAGCAATTAAAAACCAGATCCACATTAATATTGGCTCAATGAAGGTGACCTTATTAATAGTGTTATAATGTCTATACATTGCAATTTGATTATTCATATATGCAACTGTTGACATAGAAAGAATCATAGCAACTAAGTACCAGTAGTGAATAGTTACACCCATTTTATGTTTTAAATATGGAAGTGCAAAAGTCCATGCTATTAAAACTAAAATTACGATAGCAAAACGGAATATATTGATTATCTTTTCATCATCTTTGGTTCTCGCAAAACTTACAACCATTGAGGATCTAAAGCCAATTAGGATCATTAGAACAAGAGAAAAAACATCAACAGAAGTAAAAAAGAGTGCTAATTCATGTTTAGGAATTTTATTAGCTACAAATATTTTAAAAGAAAAATTAAAAGCAATTGCAGCAACAGTTGCAATTAGCCCCATGAATATAGAGTGTTTTAGTTTAGAGAATCTCTCATCTATTTTAGACATGTCTGCCATTTCTTCTTTTTCCAAATTCCAACCTCTTTGGTTTTTGCAAATACTTCTGACCTCTTTAACTCTTCTAAATAAAAAGGATCTAGTTTTTGTTTTGTATCAACTCTTGCATAACCTAATTCTAGCAACTTTTGGGCATAACTTTTACTAGCATTTAGTAAAACTTTACAAGATGTCTTACCAATTGACTCTACATGGTACGTTATGTAATTATGTAGAAGTGTTTTTGCACTATACTTTTGCATAGGAACTTTACGCTGAAAGGTGAGAAGTTCTAAAAGACAGTGACTATTTATTTTTTGGTCCGAAATAGCATTGGAGACAGTTTTAATACCAGCTACATTACATTTAAAATGGACATTTTTATGAGTAAATGCAAGAGTGGTGTCTGTGTAGGCAAATTTATAAATTGCTTCTATAAAATCATTTGAATTTGCAAATTGTAGTGAAATTATACAAATTAAAAGAGAGCGCATTAAATTTTCAAACGAACATAAACACGTTTAGGGGCAGGGTAACCCTCTACTGTTTTTGTTGAATCTTTTGGGTCTAAAAAGTCTTCTAAGCTTTGTCCTTCAATCCAATCAGTTTTTCGTTGTTCATCACTAGAAGTAGTTGAGTATGTTAAGACTTCAAACTCTGAAAACCCAGCTTTATGTGACCAATTTTTAAGAGCTGGTACAGTTGGAACAAAGTGTACATTAGGAATCTTAGAGTAAGATTTTTCTGGACATAAAGCAATGCTCTCATCGCCATCTATCATAAAGGTATCTAAAATCACTTCCCCATCTTTGTTTATAGATTTTTTAAGTGACTTTAACATAGATATTGGATCAGTACGGTGGTACAGAACTCCTAGACAAAAAATAGTGTCAAATTTATGTTCATAAAATTCAAGATGCTCTACACCTAAGAGTTCATACTCTATATCTGTTTTTGCAAAATGGTTAATAAAATCAAATTGTAGTTTATAAGTTGCTGATGGGTCAAAACCTACTATTTTTTTTGGTTTTTGCTCTAACATTCTAAACATATAATAACCGTTATTGCATCCAACATCAGCCACTGTTTTATTCTCTAAATTAAAGTATGGTTCAAGTAAATTATATTTAATATTACTTTTCCACTCTGAATCAATAAACAGATTAAAAATATTAAACGGCCCTTTTCTCCACGGACGAAGTGCTAGTGCAATCTCTTTAACTTTTTCAGATAAGTTATGTTCAATATCTGCTTTAAGAGCTATTGTGTCATTAATTTCTAAAGTGCTATTAATATGTTCAAGTTCAGAGATAGATTTAAAAATAGGAGCCGTATTTTTCCAGCTCATCCATTTTTTACGCTCATCTCTTATGACATCTAAATTCATATTTAATTAGTGTGCAAACTCTACTGCACGAGTTTCTCTAATAACAGTAACTTTAATGTCACCTGGGTATTGAACATTTTTTTCAATCTCTTGGGCAATATCACGAGATAGAAGAACAGACTCATCATCATTAACGAGTGTAGCATTTACAGTCACACGAAGTTCACGACCTGCATTGATGGCGTAAGCTTGCTTAACACCAGACCTAGATGAGGCTATCTCTTCAATCTCTTTAACTCTTTTAATGAAACTCTCTAAAACCTCTCTGCGTGCACCTGGACGTGCAGCAGAAAGGGCATCTGCTGTACAAACTGCGGCACACTCAACAGTTTTTGCCTCTTGCAGACCATGATGTGCATAAATTGCATTTATTACTACATCATTTTCATGAGCACGTGTACAAACTTCTGCACCTAAATCAACGTGAGATCCAACATGTTCGTGTGTTAGAGATTTTCCAATATCGTGTAAAATCCCAGCACGTTTTGCAAGAACTGGATCTCCACCCATTTCCGCAGCCATTATACCAGCTAAGTGCGCAACTTCAAGTGAGTGAGCTAAGGCATTTTGACCAAAACTGGCACGGTAACGCAATCTACCAATTAAGTGTGTAAGTTCAGGATTCATAACAGCTATTCCAAGTTCATGAATAATGTCTTCACCCTCTTGACGGGTAATATCTTCGAACTCTTGAGTAACTTTTGCATAAATATCTTCAATTCTAGCTGGCTGAATACGTCCATCTTCAACTAAAAGTTCAATAGTTTTAGTAGCAACGGCGCGTCTGTAAAGGTTAAAGCTACTAAGGACTATAGCATTTGGAGTGTCATCGATTATTATGTCAATGCCAAGAAGGTTTTCAAGGATTTTAATATTACGTCCTTCTCTACCTATTATTCGACCCTTAAGCTCATCATCTGGTAGATTAACAACATTTACAAGGCGCTCTTGTGCAAATTCAGAGGCAAAACGTGTTGTAGCTTGAGCGATAATAAAGTTTGCCTTTTTCTGCGCTTGAGATTTTGCTTCGTTTTCATATTTTCTGACAATATGCGCAATTTCTGTACGGCTCTGCTCTTCAATTTTTAACATTAATTGCTGTTTGGCTTCATCGCGAGTCATACCAGCACCAGTTTCAAGCACTCTTGTCATTTCATCAATTCTATCTTCGTAATTACTCTTACGACGTTTAACTTCTGCCTCTTCTTG
>Ga0316206_1000477_pt1 | contig 52489 bp, 46 predicted proteins | sample 6monthpyrite_MG_FD_204942 | JGI IMG/M metagenome (GOLD analysis project Ga0316206, IMG submission 204942) | Microbial mat bacterial communities from mineral coupon in-situ incubated in ocean water Damariscotta River, Maine, United States -... | ecosystem: Environmental > Aquatic > Marine >...
ATCTCAAAGTTTAAAGAGCATGGCCTAGAGCTCACAAGTAAAGAGCCCGGTATAATACACGTGCAACGCGTTTCTACTATTGACTATAGCCCTATAAAAGAAGCCATAAAATCATATTATCTTAAACACCTTCCCACATTAAAAGTAAACAAGATTAACCTGCAGTTAAATGGCTTTATCAAAGAATTACCCCTTGCCTATACATTAAACTTCAAACCAAAGGCATTTTTATACAACACATCTACCGTACAGATGCTTCCTTCACAAACAAAACAACGTTATTTTATAAGCTATAAGATTCAAGGAACAATAAAGTTATTTAAAGCAAGTCATAACATAAATCGCGGTAAAATCCTGACAAAGTTGGATCTATCATTCAAGCAGGAGAAATTTTCACGCTTGAAGAACTTACCATTAGTACAATTTGATGGTTCTCATTTACGAGCGAATAAGCGTTTGCTCAAGAATAGAGTCGTTTATGAACATGATATCGAAGCACTTCCTTTTGTTCTAAAAGGAAAACCTGTCAATGTACGCCTAATAAGTGGGTTGGTGCACTTGGAATTTCAAGCCACCGCCTTAGCAGACGCGAATAAAAACGAATTTGTTTTTATTAAACGCTCTGATGGTAAAAAGTTAAGGGCCAAGGTTGTTAACCGCAACCTTGTAGAAGTCAAATAAAGAGATTTATGAATAAAAAGATCATTATAGGCGTGAGCGGTGCCAGTGGTGCGCATATCGGTTTTAACGTCTTGGAAAAACTTCCCCAGGGAAGCATCAAGCATTTAGTTGTGTCAGATCACGCCAAGGTTGTTCTTAATAAAGAAGTTTCTTCAAATGAAGATACTAATATTAAACAATATAAAAATAGTGATATTGGTGCTTCTATTGCTTCAGGTTCATACGGTGCAGACATAATGATGATTACCCCGTGCAGTATGAACACTCTCGCCAAAATCGCCTGCGGTATTGCAGATGACCTGATAACGCGTGCTGCGTCTGTGATGATAAAAGAAAATAAAAAACTTTTACTCGCACCTAGGGAGATGCCCTTTTCAGCCATAGCTCTGGAGAATATGCTTAAACTCTCTCGTCTGGGTGTTATTATCGCGCCTCCTGTCGCAGCCTATTATGCAGACGTAAAAAGTATAGATGAGATGGAAGATTTTTTTATTGGAAAATGGTTCGACCTTTTAGGTATTGAACATAACTTATATAAACGTTGGAGCAGTGATGACTAAAATCGCTTTATACCCTGGTACCTTTGACCCTATAACAAATGGTCATTATGACATTATCGCGCGTGCGCTTAATCTATTTGATGAGGTTATTGTTGCCGTAGCCGAATCCTATGACAAAAAACCGCTTTTTTCTTTAGAGCAACGTGTTGTGATGGCTGAAGCGGCCACTTCACACCTTAAAAATGTCACCGTAGTTCCTTTTAACACACTTACTGTTGATTTTGCTGCGAAGCAAAACGCTACTATTTTGATACGTGGTCTTAGAGCCATAAGTGATTTTGAATATGAACTTCAACTGGGCTATTTAAATAACTCATTAAATGACAATATAGAGACTGTCTACCTCATGCCAAATCTTCAACATGCATTTATCAGTTCATCCATTGTTAGAAATTTGTTGAAATTCAATGGTAAAACTTCTCATCTACTGCCAACTAAGGTAGAGGCTATGATACAAGAGATGAATTCATGTACATTGTAATTGAAGGCATTGATACCTGTGGTAAAAGTACACAAATAGAGCTTCTGGCTCAGGCATATCCACAAGCGATTATCACTAAAGAGCCTGGAGCTACAGAATTAGGTTCTAAGATTCGCGAACTCGTACTTTTTGGTGATGATCTCTGCCCGGTTACGGAACTTTTACTCTTTCTCGCTGACAGAAGCAATCATGCATCTTCTGTTATAAAGCCCAACCTTGGTCGCCTTATTATTTCTGACCGCTCCTTGGTCTCCGGTATGGCTTATGCGCTTGCTTCAAAAAAGTTTGATTTTAAATGGCTGGAAAAACTCAACCGCTTTGCCATGCAAGATATTATGCCCGAAGCTATTGTCCTGTTTCAGATCAAAGAAAAGACTCTAACCTCTCGTTTAGGTGATAAAAGCCACGATATTATTGAGCAGCGTGGGATCAAGTACATGTTGGATGTTCAAAATCAATTAGCCTTTGTTGCTGATAAGCTTGGCATACAAACACTCCTCATCGATGCAGAGGATAGTATTGGAAATATCCATACTCAAATTGACAATTTTATTAAAGGTATATTATGATTCAGTCGCTTCGTGGTATGAATGACACTTTAGAACATGATGATTCTGAGCGTTTTTCCTATTTTATTCAAACAGCAAGCCGTATAGCAAAAAACTACGGATTTCGTTTTATCGAGACGCCACAACTTGAAGAGACTGCTCTTTTTAAACGCTCTGTCGGTGAAAGTTCTGATATTGTCGGAAAAGAGATGTATCAGTTTACAGATAAGGGCAATAACGATGTCTGTCTTCGGCCCGAAGGTACTGCTGGTGTCGTACGTGCCTTTGTGCAAAACAAGTACGATAGACAGGAAACAACACAAAGACTGTTCTATCATGGAACAATGTTTAGATACGAACGGCCACAAAAAGGTCGTTTACGCCAGTTTCATCAGTTTGGTTGTGAAAGTTTTGGTGAGTCTTCGGTCTTGGAAGATGCTTCTTTAATCCTCATGGTAAAAGATATATTCAATGCCTTAGGTATAAACTTTACCTTGAAACTTAATTCTCTTGGTGACACAAACTGTATGCCCCAATATAGAGAAACACTCATTTCATTTCTCGGGTCGAATGAAGAGCATATCTGTGAGGACTGTTTACGCCGTAAAGATATCAACCCTATTCGTGTTCTTGATTGTAAAAACTCGCATTGCCAAGAGATCTATGCTGATGCCCCAAAACTCATGCAAAACCTCTGTGAAGGATGTGATAAAGATTTTAAGGCCTTAACCGATCTGCTTGATGAACATGGCCTGCCATATGAAATAGACACCCATCTTGTTCGCGGTTTAGATTATTATTCAAAAACAGCCTTTGAGTTTATCTCTACGGAAATTGGTGCGCAGTCTGCAATCGCTGGCGGGGGGAGATATGACAGACTCGTTGAGTTCCTTGACGGTCGCCCTACTCCTGCTATTGGCTTTGCGATAGGCATTGAACGATTGATGGAACTTATTAAGATGCCTGAACAATTACGAGAAGGTTATTATTTTGGTGCAATGGACGAGAATACAATTAGTAAATCTTATAACCTAGGCATGAAAAAACGCGCGTCTGATATCGTTACTATTGGATACAAAGCCCGAAATCTAAAGGCACATTTAAAAGCTGCAGATAAAGCAAATGCAAGATACTGTGCTATACTCGGTGAAAATGAGTTAAAGAACAATACTGTCTGGGTCAAGGACCTTGAAAACAAAACTGAATCAGAAATACCACAAGATCAATTTTAGTCACACGTTATCTACAACTAAGGAACTTAAATGCTTGATCAATTAAACCACTATTTCATTTTATTCTTAGAATACGGCTTTTATCTGGGGCTGTTTTTTCTGTTTAATATGTTTATTTATGATCGGTTTATTCAACGTCGCCACCAACTTCTGATTAACTACCCCGTTATTGGACGCATGCGGTATCTTTTTGAGATCTTACGCGATCCTATGCGCCAATATTTCGGTGAAGAAACCTTTTATGAGTCAAGAGACAAGATTGACTGGGTGTATAAGGCTGCTAAAGATGTTCCTAACTTCTTATCTTACTCTGTTTCGCAGCCTTTTCATGGCTCTCGTTTTATTGTTAAACATTCCAATACCGTCCTTAACGATTGTGAATTATCAGATGATTTTTCTGTTATGTTTGGCGAGAACAAACCTAAGCCCTTCAAAGCAAAATCCGTAATTTTCCGTTCAGCCATGAGTGATGGCGCCTTAAGTCCTGAGGGAACAAGGGCCTTTGTTATCGGTGCGGCCAAGTCAGGTTTTCCGCTTAACACAGGCGAAGGTGGTTTAACCTCAAACTATTTTGTTACACATGCACCAGATCTGTCAAATTCTGAGTATCTAGAGGTTGTTAAAAGCACAGTTGTTTCAGAGCTTATATTTAACCTCACAAGTTTTCTTTTTAATCGTGCAATGGCGATTAAGGCGTATAGAAAAGTATTGCTTCACAAGAAAACGGAAAACACATACATATATGACCCTGTAAGCCATGCCCTATTTAGACCAAAATGGGATGCACCCATAGACGTCTTTCCCAAAGAGGTTCCTAAAGATATGCCTGACCTTATTTTGCAAATCGGTTCTGGTTTATACGGCGTACGCGGTGCAGACGGCAAGTTTGACCCTGAGCGCTATGCCAAAGCAATGCGTTTTTGCCAAATGACAGAAATCAAGATCGCACAAGGGGCTAAACAGACCGGTGGGAAGATTATGGCATCCAAGGTTTCTGCAGATATTGCTTATTACCGTGGTGTTGAAGAAGGAAAAGACCTTATCTCTCCTAACCGTTTTCCTTATGCTAATACGCCTGATGAGCTTTTTGACTTTATCGGTCAATGCCAGGAAGTTTCAGGTAAACCCGTTGGCATGAAGATCGTTGTTTCTGATGTCAAACAGATTGAATCAATGTCAGAGTTGATCGTATCACGCAAGAAAGAAGGCAAGTCTATTCCTGATTACATCGCCATCGATAGTGGTGAAGGCGGTTCAGCTACCGCTCCTTTAGAACTTATGGAGTCTATTGGTCTTACAACCAACAACGCCCTGTATATAGTAGATACTATCTTGCGCAAACATGGTATTAGAGATTCAATTCGTCTTATCTCATCTGGAAAAATACTCACTCCCGATGACGCTGTGATTAGCTTAAGTATAGGTGCTGATGCAGTTGCCATTGCTCGCGGTTTTATGATGAGTGGGGGCTGCATTCGCGCAAGAGTTTGTAATGGTGCGGGTGGACATATATGCCCGGTAGGTCTTGCAACCCAAGATGCACGTCGACGTGCGTCTTACTTAGTTGTTCGTAAATCAAACGAAATTGCCAATTATCATAAGAATATGATCAAAGGCATTAAGACCATGCTAAGTGTCATGGGCCTTGTTAAAGTTAGCATGCTTAGCAAAGAGAATCTTTCTTATAAAAATACAAACGGTGAAATATATTTTGATATAGATCAGTATTTTCACCAAAAACTACATGTATAGGAAGTTTTAACGCATAATGAACAATTACGGAATAGATATCTGGGGAGATGACAATTTTATAATCGAGGATGCTGAAGTAAAACTCAACCACCTTAGTAAACCTTCCCTACTTCAAATAACAAATGAAATACGTTCAAGTGGTCTTCGTGGGCCTATTATATTACGCTTTCCTCATCTTATAAAAAAACAGATCGAGACCTTGTACACTACTTTTAAGCGTTCCATTAAAGAAGTTAATTATAAAGGTGAATTCAAAGCGGTCTTTCCTCTTAAGGTTAACCAATTTCCACAAGTTGTAAATTCCATAAAAGCTCATGGTAAAACATTTAACTACGGATTAGAAGCTGGTAGTAAGGCTGAATTGATCCTGGCTATGGCAAAAACTCCTAAAAATGCGCCCATTACCGTTAATGGTTTTAAAGACACAGAAATGATCTCTTTAGGTTTTATGGCAGCACAGATGGGACATGATATCACACTTACTATTGAAGGTCTTGCCGAGCTTGAATCTATTATTTTTGTATCCAAAGCATGCAATCTAAAAATACCCTCTATTGGGATTCGCTTGCGTCTTCATAGTTCGGGAAGTGGTGTCTGGGCAAAAAGTGGTGGTCATGATGCTAAATTTGGGCTGTCCGCAACAGAATTATTAGAAGCATTTAGCCTGCTTAAGGAAAATAACCTTTTGGAATATTTCCACATGGTTCACTTTCATATAGGGTCTCAGATGGAAGATATCATCCCATTAAAAAGAGCCTTAAGGGAAGCCGGAAATATTTATGCAGAACTTAAAAAGATGGGAGCGGAAAAGCTTCATGCAATCAACATAGGCGGTGGATTAGCCATCGAGTATGCACAACACCCTTCTGATAGACTTCGCACCTATACGATAGAAGAGTTTTCCAATGATGTTGTCTTTTTACTTGCTGATATCATGAATAAAAAAGGGGTAGCACACCCTGATATTTTTACTGAATCAGGCCGTTTTATTGTCGCTTCGCATTCTGTATTGATCACGCCTGTATTAGAACTGTTTTCGCAAGATCATCAAGAGAAATCACTGCGTATAAAAGAAAAAAACCCTCCATTGGTAGAAGAACTTTTGGAGCTCAACAAGTTTGTAAACGCAAATAATTCAATAGAGTACCTTCATGATGCCCTTGATCATATGGAATCACTCTTCACCCTGTTTGATCTTGGCTATATTGATCTTCAAGATCGCTCAAATGCCGAGGTTCTTGTACACGTGATCATTAAAAAAGCACTTAAACTTTCTGAAGATCACCCACGTACAGAGCTTCAAAAACTTCAGGTGCGCCTTCAAGAACATTACTTGATCAATGCTTCTATCTTCCAAAGCCTACCTGACTATTGGGGCCTAGGTCAGCGTTTTCCTATTATGCCTCTTCATAAGCTGGATAAACCTGCACTGCGTTCAGCAAACCTGTGGGACATAACCTGTGACAGCGATGGTGAGATCGGTTTTTCCAGTGCCTCACCCTTGTACCTGCATGATGTTGACTTGGACGAAGAAGAGTATTTTTTAGGTTTTTTTAATGTTGGTGCCTACCAGGAGACCTTGGGCATGAACCATAATCTTTTCTCTCATCCTACTGAATGTAGTGTTATTATCTCTAAGGACGGCTACGACCTTGAAAACATCAACGAATCCAGCAGTCTCTTAAAAGTTGTATCCAATCTTGGATATGATGACGATAAAATTTTAATTAAGCTAAAAAATTCACTTGGGCGATCAACTTTTATCACAGAAGAAGAAAAAAGTGATACACTTCAAAAGCTAGAACTCTATTTATATCAAAATAGTTATCTAAGAACTACTAATTAGGATTTTTTTTGGGATTGTTTTCACAAATTAGAGAAGACTTTAGAAATGTATATAATAATGACCCTGCCATACACTCTCGTGTAGAACTTATTTTCAACTATCCGGGTGTATGGGCTATTGCTTCATACCGTGTAGCCAACAAACTTTACCTATCAAACTGGAAACGCTTGGCACGTATGATTATGGGAATCAATCAAATCATTACCAATATTGATATTCACCCTGCCGCTACCATTGGATGTAGAGTTTTTATTGACCACGGTACAGGAGTTGTTATCGGTGAAACCACCATAATTGAAGATGATGTTTTGATTTATCAAGGTGTCACCTTGGGTGGTGTGAATCTTACTGCCGGAAAGCGCCACCCAACTATTAAAAAGGGTGCTGTTATTGGTGCAGGTGCAAAAGTTTTGGGAAATATCACTATAGGCGAGAACTCAAAAGTCGGGGCCAATTCTGTTGTTGTAAAAGAAGTACCTGACCGTTCAACTGCTATTGGCATACCTGCACGTGTTGTTGACAAAGGGCGCTGTAAAGACCCATTTTCACATAACAAGCTCCCCGACATCAATAAAGAAATTTTTGAGTACCTACTTAAACGTGTTGCGGTACTTGAACACATCATGGTCAAAGAAAATAAAGAAATTCTCGATCAAGACCTTGAACTTGAACACAACTACGAATCTTTTATTAAGTCAATGTCTAATTAAGGATTCGCCTACCGGCTAATAAAAGATATTAAACTTTATTAAAAGTTTGCTATAATCTCAAAAATATTTAAATGCTTGAAAAAAGGCTGCCTATGCTATCTGACAGAATAAATATACTTTCTGAATCTATAACAATCGCTGTAACAACTCTAGCCCAAGAGCTTCGTGCTGCAGGTAAGGATGTTCTTAGTTTTTCTGCGGGTGAGCCAGATTTTGACACCCCTCAAGTCATCAAAGACAGTGCCATTGCTGCTATCGCCAGTGGGTTTACCAAATACACTGCCGTTGATGGTATTCCTGAGTTAAAAGCAGCCATTGCTGCAAAGCTAAAGCGCGACAATGATTTAGAATATACACCGGCTCAAATCATAGTTAGTAATGGAGCTAAGCATTCCCTTTTCAACCTTTTTCAAACAACCATTCAAGAAGGAGACGAAGTTATTATACCTGCTCCTTATTGGGTAACGTATCCTGAGCTTGTAAAGTACTGTGGAGGAACGGTTGTTGAAATAGAGACAAACGACAAAAGCGGTTATAAAATTACTCCCGAGCAACTTAAGCAATCAATTTCGCCTAAAACCAAGATGATCATTCTCACAACACCTTCAAATCCAACAGGGTCAGTGTACACAAAAGAAGAATTGATCGCACTGGCCAATGTCCTCAAGGGGACAAATATCCTTGTTGCCAGTGATGAAATGTATGAAAAACTTATTTATGATGGCGAATTCACTTCTGTTGCTTCACTGAGTGAAGATATGTATGATAGAACTATCACCATAAATGGGCTAAGCAAATCTGTCGCGATGACAGGATGGCGATTTGGATACTTAGCAGCAAAAGATACAAACCTAATCAAGGCTATGAAAAAACTTCAAAGTCAAAGTACCTCAAATATCTGCTCAATCACACAAAAAGCTGCTATCGCTGGCTTGGATGGCTCTGCAGACAAAGACATAGAAATGATGCGTCAAGCTTTTTCTACTCGTAGAGATGAGGCTGTTAAACTATTTAATGCTATCGACGGCATATCTGTTGTTAAACCTGACGGAGCTTTTTATCTTTTTGTTAACATCTCTGAAATAGAGAAAGACTCATTAAAGTTTTCTAAAAACCTTCTTGAAGAAACAGGTGTCGCTATTGTTCCGGGTGTTGGCTTTGGAACAGATGGGCACTTTAGGTTTTCATTCGCTACTGATATAGACAGTATACGCGAAGGTATCTCTCGTATAAAAAACTTTATTTCCAAAAACTACTAGTACTTGCCTATCTTGCGATAGGTGAGGCCTCAATCTATAACAAAATATAATATATTATATTCAACTTGCACTTGTCTTTATAATTATGCTATAATTATTACAAAATAAAATCATGGGTTTAATTATGAAATTGCATTTTCAAACTTCTGGAGCCAGTTTTCCAGATCAAATACCAGATATTAAGATCAGAACCTCGCGAGCAAGCGAGAGTTCTGTTAACTTTGCGAATGAAAGACAGATTCAAAAGCTTGACCAACAAGGGGTAATTAATGATTACTTCAGCATCTTTGATGAAACTCATACAGATATTGAGATTAAAAATCTCATAGCAGCTCGACTGCAACCATCATATCAGCTACCTCAAATACATGACATGAAAGTCTTATCTCAAAAAGCGAATGAACTTTTAAAGTTTTCTCTTTCTATTTAGATAAAGGACTTTATCTAACTGTCTATGTCACCTCTTTTTATACAGAAATTCAAAAACTTGACACACATAAATATATTCTATTGATTTCCCCTCATACAAATTAATTATTTGTTAGGGAATAGTAGATATTTTATTTCTATTATACGAATAAAGCTTTAATGATGTAAAGTGGTTTTTGGGGCTACAGTACCAAGTAAAGTTTTTTAGTGCAGATGAAGTTGTAGTCTAATATAAAGTACTCAAAAGAGTACTTATATTTATTTGTTGTTTTAAAATAATCTCTTACTTAAGTGCTTGTAATGCCTGGATAACATCATCAAGATTTGCAAGAGGAAGATGAACTTTCCATTCCGGGTTTTCACTGTCGCCAGATAAAGATATTCCGATACTAGCAACCGTACCACTATCTTTTCCGTAAGGCTCTTCAATTTTTGTAACTGAAATTACACCTTTTTTTGTTCCATCTAAAGCTATTGTCTGTGACATGAGTAATCCTTATTTTTTAGGTGTTAACAGTCTAGCCAATTTTGCTTGAAGTTTCAACCATGTTCGCTGTTCCATAAGCGGAAAGCCGCCGTATACCTTAGAACCGTCTTTTACATCGTTAGTAATACCAGAACGTGCAGCAAATTGGGCAAAAGGAGCGATCTCAACATGTCCTGCTGTTGCACTCTGTCCACCCATAACAACATTTCTACCTAACTTACTTGAACCGGCGATACCACATTGTGCAACCAAAATAGAATATTCGCCAATATCACAGTTGTGTCCAATCTGAATAAGGTTGTCTATCTTACAACCTTTACGTATATACGTCGATCCAAAGACAGCCCTGTCAATAGAACAGTTTGATCCTATTTCCACATCATCTTCAATGATAGCATTTCCATTTTGGTAGATTTTTATATGCTCACCCGTCTTAGTATGAGCAAATCCAAAACCATCACTACCGATAACACTCCCACTATGTATAAAACAATCTTTGCCGACTTCGCAATCACGGTAAATAGTTGCATGTGCATGCAAGACTGTATTATCACCAATTTTAGAGTTACACCCAATAAAGGCACCGGGTAAAATCTTTACATTTTCACCAATCACCACACCCTTCCCTAGGTAAGCCGTTGGCGCAACATACGAGCCCTCTCCAATGATTGGTTCTGGACCCTCTTCTTCAATTACCTTAGGCGCGAACAACTTTGATGCCAGTGCTAGTTTTAGGTATGGTTCTTCATCAACTAAAGCGACACAACCCTTAGGTACTTGCTTGGCAGCTGAAGCATTACATATCACGGCAGCTGCATTTGTCTTTTCAAGACTTGACACATATTTTACATTATCCAAGAAACTCATCTGAGATGATGTAGCCTCATTTAGCGTATGGATACCTACTATATCTAAATCTTTGCCTTCAAAGCTAATGCCAATTGCCTCAGCAATTACAGAAAGCTTCAATTACATCTCCATCGCAACAACACCGCTGCGAACTATTTCTTTGGGATGGAAACGCTTGATGGCAGTTAAAAAGTTATCAACACGGTGAGGTATGTCAGCCACATTACATATTATGACATCTGAGCCAACGTTAACTATCTTTCCATTATACGCGGCACACAGTGCTGAAATATCACTTAGCGACTCTGAAATCGGGAACTTGACCAATGCCATCTCCTTTTCTACCAGGTTCTCGTGCTCATATACTTTAAGAACTGGAATCAACTTATGAAGTTGTTTTGTAATCTGCTCAATCACACGAACAGAACCTTGGGTTACAATCGTTATACGTGAGTATTTAGATTCAGGAATAGGCGCAACCGTCAAAGAGTCGATGTTATAACCACGTCCGGAAAAAAGTCCGGAGATACGTGATAAAACACTGGCCTCATTGATTACGATTACAGAAATTACGCGTCTCTCTTCTGCCATTACTTATCCTTATGCTCTAACATCATATTAAACAGTGATCCGCCTGAAGGGACCATTGGTAGTACATTCTCTAAACGATTAACAGTTACATCTATAAGCGCAACTACATTTTTCTCAACTGCGTCTTTAATCGCTGCATCAAACTCTTCTTTGGTCTTAACACGGTAACCGATGCCGCCAAAACTTTCTGCCAACATCACAAAGTCAGGTTGCATACTTAAGTCTGTCGACGAATGACGTTTATCATAAAACATTGTTTGCCACTGACGCACCATTCCCAGATAATTATTATTTAATATAACATTGATTACCGGCAGTTTATACTCAACAGCTGTCATCAATTCCTGAATATTCATAAGAATAGAACCGTCACCAGTAACATTAATACTAACTTTATCCGGACACCCACGCTTTACACCTAAGGCTGCGGGAAAACCAAATCCCATTGTCCCCAAACCACCTGATGTGATCCATTGGCGTGGACGTGTAAATGGATAGAACTGGGCTGCCCACATTTGGTGTTGACCAACATCAGTGGTAATATTTGCATCATCTCCAAGTAGTTTGCCTAAGCGCTCTATTGCCCACTGAGGTTTAATAACTTCATCACTGTCTTCATACGACAAAGGATGCAGCTTGTCAAAGTTCGCTACTGTTTCACGCCAGCTTGCATACTTGCTCCCATCAACTTTTTCTTTTGCCAAAGGAATCATCTCCGTGATGACATTTTTAACATCACCAACAATAGGAAAATCTACAGGAACAAGTTTAGAAATTGATGCAGGATCAATATCTATATGAATAATCTTTGCATGCTTAGCAAACTCAGAAAGTTTACCCGTAACACGGTCATCAAACCTAGAACCAATCGCGATCATAAGGTCTGTTTCAGACATAGACATGTTAGCCGCATAAGAACCATGCATACCAAGCATAGAGATAAGGTTTTCATTTTGAACACCCAAGGTACCTCTTGCCATAAGCGTCTCAACAGCAGGAATATTTGTCATATTCACCAGTTCACGGACTTCTTCAGCAGCATTAGAATTGATTATTCCACCACCAAGGTAAAAAATCGGACGTGAAGCTTCTGCTATAGCGTCAACTGCTTTTTTGATCTGGCGTAGATTACCCTTAACTGTTGGTTTATATGTTTCCATTTCTACTGCATCTGGATATATAAACTCTTCTATCTGCGCTGTAACATCTTTAGGAATATCTACATGCACAGGACCTGGACGACCTGTTGAAGCAATATGAAAAGCTTCTTTCATAATACGAGGCAGGTCTTTTGCATCTGTCACAAGGTAATTATGCTTAGTACAAGGACGTGAGATACCGACGGCATCAATCTCCTGGAAAGCATCGGTTCCAATTAAAGACATAGGTACCTGCCCTGAAATAACAACCATTGGAATAGAATCCATATAAGCATCAGCCAGGCCTGTGACCGCATTGGTGAAACCAGGGCCAGAGGTAATCATCGCGACACCGACTTTACCGGTTGCCTTCGAGTACCCTTCTGCAGCATGAATAGCTGCTTGTTCATGACGCGCCAATACGTGTTCAAAACCATTTTGTTTGTAAATTTCATCATAGACATTCATAATTGCTCCGCCGGGGTAACCAAATACTACCGTAACGTCTTCTGCAATTAAAGATTCTATAACCATTTGAGCACCGCTAATTTGCATGTGTCTCTCCATCTGTAAAAATTGCTAATATTATAGTGAAAAAAGATTTGAAAGAGGTTAAGCCATCGCCCTATTCTCTTATTATCAGGCATTTAAGGGATTATTTACACGATAAAAACTTAAAGGTCTTCACAGGCCTTGATCGCTAAACCTTCACGTAAACCATCATCAATTATTACAGAAGTCTCATAATCAAACAGTCTAAAAAGTGTTGCGTAAATCATAACACCCGATATGATCAATTCTTCTCTACCGACACCAACATAACGAGCGCGCTCTTCAAAACTCAAAGCCAAAAGATCATCTAAGGCTCCAATGCAGTCAAAATAGCTTAGTGTTGATCCATTAATACGTTGTGCATCATACGAGTTGTATGTCATTGATTGTATAAAAGCAGAGATTGTTGTTGGCGTTCCCGCTGTAGCAACAAAGAAATCAGGTTTTCCTTCTGCTTCATAATACGCTTGTACATATCTTTGCATTTCAAGTAACTCAGTGTTAATATTTTTTTCAAACTCAAGTTTTGTTGGATATTTTGAAGCCATAGTAACTATTCCAATGGGGAAACTCTTAGATTCACTTATATTACCCTTCTTGAAAATCACTTCAGTCGAGCCACCACCTATGTCAATCAATAAATACGAACCTCTAAACCCTAGATCCATTAGACGTCTGTCTACCGCATAAAGCGTTAGTTCCGCCTCTTTTTCAGCATTGATTATGTCAAAGCAGATACCCGTTTTTTCACGGATAATTCTGAGAACATCTTTCGAATTTGCAGCCCGTCGCATTGCTTCTGTTGTGACAGCGACACAGGGTTCATTTTTAAAATCAAAAATATTCCCCGCTTCTTTAAAGCCATCAAGTATTCTTTGAACAGAAGCATTTCCAATCACACCTTGCGTATGTAAAAGTTCAGCTGTCTTGACAATCTTCTCATATTCAGCCACAAAGCATTTTTTATGGCAATCATATTCAATCATACGTAGGGAGTTTGAACCCAAATCAATAGCTATCATACTTTACCTCACAATATCGGGAATAATCATAAAAGGCCTGAAAAGTTGAATGTCGCCTTTTTGCAATCGCGAAGTGTCAAATTTTGAATCAAATTTTACTATATAGTTTTCTATATAGTTATCTATGTGATCATCAAGGCCGAAAAAAGAGATGTACTTTTTGATTGAATTATCAATCACCGATTGTGATCTATTCGAACGTAACGCCCTGTTCAGTTGTGTGATGTATGCTTGTTGCATGACGACAGCGATAGAGATAAATTTAGCCTTGATCTCAAAAAAATCTTCTAAACTTGCAATTGCATTTACTACATCTGCTTTAGATGCAAACTTTTCTGCTAAAACAAGGTGATAATTCCAATCTTCTTCTAAGGCCTTAGCTTCCTTAAGCTCTGTTAAAAAAGGATATTCCCCTATCATCTCATACATCAAAGCCATATTGTCTGAGGCAAAAGCAAGTGTGAATTTTTCTAAGACATGAGCATTCTCCACCATCTCATTGGCATCATCTACAAAATCAGGAAAATGTAATAACTCCCCAGCACATTCAAGAGCAGTTGAATAATCTTTTTTATTTAAAGCTTGTTGCGCCTTAATATAAAGTGTATCGGCATAATCAACAAGCTGATCATATTCATCAAACTCTTTAATAAAAGGGCACCTGTCTAAAAGTGAAAACAAGGCCTTGTAGTCTTTTGCTGCCAACTTCTTTAAAAATAGCATATAGGCCGTTCGCTGCTGAAAGAGTTCTTGAATAAGAATAGTCTTCTGCGAAATGCCTTTAAAGTTCGTTAACAATTTTCTAACTTTTTCTTCGCCTTCTTTCTCAAGTAAGTAAGTTTTTGCCTTATTAAACTTGACATGCCACTCATTTTCCATAACGATATACGCATTACTTTTTTTAAAATGTTCATATCGATTAGCCAAGGGGTACGCCAAAGAGTACTTCTTATCGTTAACATAAGTTTTAAACTTGTTAAATTCATGATAATCTTTAAACAGCTCTTGAATACACATGCGTTTAGATTTAACCTTGCTAAAAGGTTCTAAAACAACTTCCGCATTTGCCTTTTGCCCCTCTTCAAGCATTTTAGATGCCTTACTAAACGCTGTCTTCCAAAGTTCTTCCAATTTTAAATATATAGGTGAATAATACAACAGAGGGTTGTTCTGCGCTTCTTCATATATGCTCAGATAATCCTTGGTTTTCAATTTCTGCAATAAAAGACTTTTATCCGGTATCAAAGGGTAGAAGCTCAATCGACCTGCCTTTGTTCCAACGACAAGCTGGCCCTTGGATTCTAAAAAGGCCAGAGAAGTCACTTTACTCTCTTCTTTAAGGTAAGAACGCTTTAAAAGCTCTACTTTATCAATATCAAACAGACTGACATTGCCAAGTTTGGAGCCAACAAATAAAAATTTCTCATCCGTACTTATGACAAAACAGCTAATATCATCGTTTAGACGTGGGAACCTTTTTATAATGCTTGATGTCTTCAAGTTCCACACTATTATATTGCCCTCTTTATCTGCCGAAATCATTCTCATATTTTTAAGTAATTTCATCTGTACAACGACGCTATTATGTCCATGTAGTCGGCTGGGTTCCTTCATTGTAGAGAGGTTTAAGACTGAAATACTCTTATCATACGAGGCTGAAACAATCCAGACACTGTTAATTTCCAAGGCCGTAATATAATCTGCGTGTGAGGGAAAGGCATAAGACAAACGTCCTGACTCAAGGCTCCAAACATAGGTCTTACCATCTGTTCCGCCCGTTACAAAGTAATGATTGTTGTCATCTACGCATACCGACTCAAGATCACCTTTATGCCGAGAGGTAGTATAAAGAAGTTTTTTTGTGGGGATATCATATACAGCAGCCTTATTGCTATGAGGAATAATGCTGGCGGCATACTTTCCCGAAGCAGAAACAGACATGTGATTTCCCCAAGAGCGTTCTTGTTTAATATTTGTTTTAAACCCACCCATAGTCTTGAAATTATCTGTATTGATTTTACGCAGATCACCTGACTTGTCCATCAAAATAAGGTGCCCATCAACAAGAGGCTTTAACGTGATGATAGCTGATTTAATTTCAAGTGACTTATCTGCTAGCATCAGACCTATTTCATCTCACTGCTGAGATAACCATGCTCAAATAAAACAGCACGGATCTCATTTTGGTGCGCTTCACCTTTAGTTTCTAAATGAATTGTCACGTTCGCGTCCCCATAATCCAGCGTTGTTGACGTTCTATCATACGCTATATGTACAATATTGGCATAAAGGTTTTGCAACAGTTGTGTAAGCCGCATTAATGAACCCGGTTTATCTACCAAAGTCACTGTCAACTTCATCTTTCTGTGTGACTTAAGCAGACCCTTCTCAATTATGACAGAAAGCATTGTCACATCAATATTTCCACCACTTAAAACAACACCTACTTTTTTACCTTTTAAGGCATCTACCTTATCATGTAAAAGAGCAGCTACACCAACAGCACCGGCACCTTCAACAACAAGTTTCTGCTTTTCAAGTAAAAATAAAACTGCATTGGCAATCTCTTCATCATCTACAGATACGACTTCATCTACTGAAGAAAGGATGTATTCCAAGGTCACATCTGAAGTGTCGCGCACGGCTATTCCATCGGCTATTGTACGTACAGAGCTTGTATGTGTCACTTTCTTTTGTTCAAAAGAATTTTTAAGAGCAGGCGCACCTGTTGCGCTTACACCAATGATCTTAACATTAGGACTAATGGCTTTTGCTGCAATAGCAATGCCCGAGATAAGGCCACCACCACCCATTGGAACAACAATAAAATCCAAATCCGGGCGTTCACTTAGCATTTCCAAGGCAATAGTACCCTGCCCTGCAATAATTTCTTCATCCTCAAAAGGGTGAATAAAGACTAAGGAGTTCTTCTGTGAATATTCTATCGCATACGCATACGCTTCATCATAATTAGCACCAGCAAGTATAACTTCCGCACCATAAGATCTAACACCATTAATTTTTGTAATCGGCGTAGATTCTGGCATAACAATAACAGCTTGAATATCAAAATGTTTTGCAGAAAACGCTACACCTTGGGCATGATTTCCTGCACTTGCCGCAATTACACCCTTTGCTCTGTTTTCTTGGCTTAACGAGGCGATCTTGTTATAAGCACCACGAAGCTTAAATGCGCCGGTAATCTGTAAATTTTCTTTCTTTACATAAACATCTGACTCGCAGATATCACTCAATAAGGGAGCGTAAGAAAAGGGTGTCTTGGCGACAACACCTTCTATTCGCTCTTGTGCCGTCTTAACTAGGTTTAAATCTAACAAATATATCCTTACATTGAGGCGTGTTCAACCATTGTACATTTATTTTGTACAACTTTCAAACCTGCATCTTCAACCATTTTAGCTGCTTCATTATTTACAATACCCTGCTGGGCCCAAAAACATTTTATATCACCACGTGCCAACACCACTTCTGCTACGGCAACCAAGGCACTTGGCTTACGAAAGACATCAACCATATCTATCTCAAATGGTATTTCTTTCAAGGAGCGGTAAACTTTTTCACCAAGTATCTCATCTTCTTTAGGGTAAACAGGGACAATCTTAAAGCCCTGTTCTTTGAGATACTTAGCCACTCTATAACTAGCCTTTGAAGGATCAGGTGATAGTCCTAAAACAGCAATAGTCTTTGTATGGGTAAAAATCTCCCTGATCTCATCACTGCTGCTATTTACAGACGGAAATTCGCATTCCATAACATCTCCTTTGGCTTTAGGCCTACTGTTAGGTCTTTTCATCAGGAGATTATATCAGACTAAAACAAAGTTGTCGATAAGCAACGATTTTAATCTTCTTTTGTGCCTGAACTAGCGTTAGTGTTATCTTTTAATGGCATCTTTCATCTTAACCCACATATCTTCAGTTGACTTCTGCCATTTTTTATTCACAAAATGACCTGTTATCTTAACCCATTCCCCTTGTGTCACATTACTTGTAAAAGAAGTTCTAGCTTCCCATGTTTGAGTAATATTTCCATCAGGTGCGTCATATATAGGAGCTTCTCTCATTAGACGATAAGCACTTGCCTTTTGTGTCATCACAGGCTCAGGCAAAACTTTTGAAGAAACCTGCATCGGCTCTTCAACCGGTTGTGACTGTACATTATGTGCTTTTATGCTCTTTTGCTTTTGCACAACTGCCTGTGTTTTTGGATCATTCTTCATCATCAACTTGGGAAAAGGGTTGTCATCAATGCATGTAGCCTTGATGACCTTTTTGTGCGTGCATTCCTTGTCTTGAGATTCGCGTAAAGCTTTTTCAAGATGTTTCTTCTCTTCTTGCAGGAGTATACAGATAGAAGAAGAATCAGCTACCACCTTTTCTGAAACAGCCGTCTGAGCAAGCACAACTTCTTCAAGCTTTATATTTTTGGACTGTAAAACTTTTTGTTCTTGCTTAAGAGCAGAAATCTCCTTATCTTTGGTGTCGATCGTGGACTGTAAGGTTTTTAGCTTTACTTGCAAGGTTGAATCACTTGACTGAGCGTTTTGGTCTTTGGCTCTTTTTGTTTTATTGAGCTGTTCTAACAAGGAGTGATTTTTTTCAACGAGTATTTGAGCTGAGGCATTTAATCTTTGGTTCTCTTTACTTACAGAAGTCAGTTCTTTATTAACCCGTTCAAAGTCTTTTTTGGAAACAAGGTTGTCTTTAAGTCTTTTGTTCTCAGATTCAAGAACAAGCAAACGTTCACGGTTCATTTCAAAGACTTTATAATCCACTCCTTCATCCATTGATATCTTTTTAATCACCCTGCTTTGCTCTTGTACCTGTTCCTGACAATCCTTGTTTATACGTACAGCACTTTCATAGCGTTGGCGAAGTTCACTCACTTCATCAACAACACTTTGCATACGCTCCACCATCACATCTGCACACAAGACAGAACTTGTAAGCATTAATATTACACCATAAAATCTCATATTCATCTTTTTATCTTCTTTAAAACTGCACCCATCTCTAAATGAGGCGTATAGGGAAACTGATCAAAGGCTGCCATCTGTACCAGTTCATATTCATCTTGCAAGTCTTCCAAATCACGTTTAAGTGTTTCAGGATTACATGAAATATAAATGAGGTGCTCAAAACGTCTACAAAAAGCCCTTGATTTATTATCAAGGCCACTGCGAGGAGGATCTACAAAGAGTGTCTCGAGTTTATACTCATCTATATTAATGTCCTTCATGCGTCTAAACTCGCGTACCCCGTCAAGTGCCTCAGTAAACTCTTCACTGCTCATACGTACAAACTCAATATTATGCGTGCCGTTTAAGCGCATATTTTCCTTAGCAGCATAAATGGAAGATTTTGATATCTCCGTGGCCAGCACCTTGTCAAAGACTGTAGCAAAGGGAATAGTAAAGTTCCCTGCTCCGCAATACAATTCAAGCAGATCGCCCCCTGAGTCCTTTGCTTGTCTTAATGCCCAAGAGACCATTTGCTCATTTACGCCGGGATTAGGCTGAGTAAAAGAATTTTCTATCTGCTTAAAATGATACGCTTTGCCATCAAAGTTTAAGGTCTCACTCACATAATCCTGACCCACGACAAGCTTTTGTTTTCGACTTCGTCCGATAATGTGTATGCCCAACTCTGCACTTAATTCAAGCGCAAGTTGATTCCACTCATCATCAAGCTTACGGTGATAAATCAAACTGACTACGATCTCTGCCTTGGTGGTTGAGAGAAAGTCTATATCAAAAAGCTTAAAATCCATCTTCTTCTCGCTAATGGCTTTTATAAGGCGCGGCATTAAGGAAGCAATAGCTTCATTTACCATAGGACACTTATCTATCGTTACTACACCTTGCTTATCAAGTCTGTTCATAGCGTACGAGATATCATCACCTACGTGCCATAGCTTAAACTCAGATCGAGCCCTATAATGAGACTCTTTTGATCTTGCAACATCATATTCGCCTTGATATATTGGACTAAACATCTCTTTAACACCAGCTATTTTTTGTTCTAACTGCTCGTCATAAGAGAGTTCATAAAGTTTACAAGAGCCACAGACTCCAAAATATTCACAATTCATCTTCTATCCATAATGTATTATTTTATACTGGCTATCATATTGCCAATAAGTAGGTTCCAGCCATCAACCAAGACAAAAACAAGTATCTTAAAAGGCAGAGATATCATAACCGGCGGAAGCATCATCATACCCATAGACATCAAGATAGATGCCACGACCATGTCTATGACTAAAAAAGGCAAAAAGAGTAAAAACCCTATTTCAAAGGCTGTTTTCAGCTCAGATATCATAAAGGCAGGAACGATAACAGAAAGTGGTACATCACTGACGGTTTTAGGGTTTTCCATCTTTCGTATTCTAAAAAACAGAGCCAGATCTTTTTCCCTCGTATTACGTATCATAAAATTTTTAAAAGGCTCGGTCGTTTTTTCAAAAGCCACTTCATAACTTATCTGCTCAGCGATATAAGGTTTGATACCCTGATCATATGCCTTTTGACCGACGGGTTCCATAACATAGATGGTCAGTAAAAGTGCCAAAGAGACCAATAACTGAGTAGGCGGGATCTGTTGCGTCCCCATCGCCTGACGTAAAAAACCAAAAACAATTACAAAACGCGTAAAGGTCGTAGTCATAAGAAGAAGACTCGGTGCCAAAAAAAGCATCGTCAGCATTAAGATGACGTTAATAGACGAGACTAATTGTGCCGGTGTATCAGGTGAAGACAGGGATAGGTTAATAGTCGGGACTTCTAAAGTCTCGGCAAACACTGAAACTCCCAGAAGAAATAGTAAGCTTATGATTTTCATTGATTAAGTGCTTCTGCCTTGTCTAATACCGACTTTTTCAGCGCAGGCTTATCATCATTTTTTCGTGCATAGAAATACAATTCAACCCGACGATTCTTTTCTCTACCTTTAAGGGTTGCATTGCTTGCCTCCGGTCTTTCATCGGCAAAAGCAGCTGCATGCATTCTGTCTGCTTTGACACCGCCAAGCAGTAACTCTTTTAAAACAGCTATAGCACGCGCAGCAGATAGACCCCAATTATCCTGGAAGCCACTGTTTTTACCTGGCGGTTGATTATCCGTATGTCCTTGAACACTCACTTCCAGATCATTAGGCAGTTCTTGAATCAAGAGCGCTATACGTTTCAAGAACAACATCGCATCTTCATTTTCTATCTTTGCATCACCGGCTTTAAAAAGCAAACTTGCAGGAAGACGAAGCACAAAACCCTGTTCGCTCTCTTTTAAAGTAACCGCAGGGCCCTTGCCCTTTTCCATCATCTCATTCATCTCGGCAATAGCTTGCTTAATACGATTTACTTGTTCAGAACTTTCTTCCCTGTTTTCTAGAGGTGTAGATTCTAATATCCGTTGTTTTGATATCTCAGTCTTCGTCCCACCTTCAAGCACAGACATTGCACCGGCCAATGAGCCAATAGCCTCAGAGACCTTTTTAGCATCCATACTGGACATTGATAATAAAAGTACAAAGAAACACAAAAGAAGTGACATAAGGTCACCAAAAGCAGCCAGCCAAGCCGGAAGACATTTAGGACAATCGCAGGGTGCGGCTTTTTTTCCCATTAATGCAGCCTAAACCTATTCAAACTGACTGACGCGATCGCCAGGTGAAAGGAAAGAGAGAAGTTTTGCTTCAAGGGTACGAGGGTTATCCCCTGCTTGAATAGACATAATACCTTCTAAAATCACCTCTTTAATAAGGTTTTCTTCATCATTGCGGATTAGAAGGATGTTGGCAATCGGTGCACCGAAAATATTACCAATCATCGCACCGTACATTGTTGTCAGTAAAGCAACTGCCATAGATGGACCAATAGCTGAAGGATCGGCCATATTTAAAAGCATGGCAACCAAACCGATAAGTGTACCAATCATACCCATCGCACCGGCAAATCCGGCCCACTGATCAAAAATAGCCGCATTGCCTTTATGACGTGTACTTGTCTGATCAAGCTCAATCTCAAGTAAATCGCGGATGGTGTCCGGCTCATTTCCATCAACCGCCATCGACAGGCCCTGTTTTAAAAATGTGTTTTGTTCTGTATTTGCTGCGGCTTCAAGAGAGAGTATTCCATCGCGACGGGCTTGAGTCGCATACTCAACAAGTTTTTTGATAAGCTCTTGAAGGTCTTCTTGAGGAGGTTTTATTGCGATCATAAAGATCTTAACAAAACTCTTCATCTGCTCCATCTTAAAACCAACAAGAAGTGATCCAAGTGAACCACCGATTACGATCAGCATTGAAGGTATATCGATATAGGCGCCGATACCAACACCCATTGCCATTGCACCGAATAAAAGTGCAAGAATTAAAACAAGTCCTATGACCGTTGCTAAATCCATTTATACCCCATAAAAAAATATATCATTAAAAGTAACATAATTATTACTTAATTTTCAAAAAAAGAGCTTAAACAAGGCCTACTTAAATAAACTAAGCCTTGTTTCTGACATTCTTTAGTTCTTACATCGGTAATTCCATGAAATAAATTATTAAAAATTACATCTATATTACTTTACTTTGCCATACAGTAACTTTTTCACATTGTAAAAACCAACACAGTTTAGTTTTAGAGAAACTTTTTTACTGTGTAAAAACCAACACAGTTTAGTTTTAGAGAAACTTTTTTACTGTGTAAAAACCAACACAGTTTAGTTTTGTTATAATCTCACAAAATCATACAAAAAGTCTAAAAATGAACCTATCAATCGTTATATTGGCTGCCGGAAAAGGTAGTCGCATGAAATCAGCCATTGCAAAAGTACTGCATCCGATTTCAGGCAAAGAGATGCTTTACTTTATCATAAAAGAGTCCTTAAAAATATCAGATGATGTTACCGTAATCATCCATCACCAAAAAGATGCTGTTCAAGAAGCGATGGTTAAACATTTTGGCAATAACATAAACTTTATCGTTCAAGATGCTGAGAATTTTCCCGGTACAGGTGGGGCTGTCATGGGTATCAAGCCACAGCACGACAAGGTTCTGGTACTTAATGGAGACATGCCTCTTATTACGGCAGAGGCACTAAGCGGTTTTGAGACTTCTACAGCAGATATCACAATGTCTATCTTTGATCTTGAGGATTCTTCGGGTTACGGGCGTGTCATCATCTCCGCAGACGGCGTTGAACGCATCGTTGAAGAGAAGGATGCTAATGATAAAGAAAAGGCGGTCAGTACAGTCAATGCCGGTATCTACTCTTTTTCAAAAGCCGTTATTGAAAAATACCTGCCTAAGCTTTCTAACGATAATGCTCAGGCTGAGTATTACCTCACTGATGTCATAGCCATGGCAAGGGCAGACGGACTTGCAATCGAGCCTCTTTTGGTGGATGAAGAACACTTCAAAGGTGTAAATTCCAAGTTTGACCTTGCTACAGCTGAAGAGATCATGCAAGAACGAATAAAAGAAAAATGGATGAAAGAAGGTGTTTCAATGCAGCTTCCTTCAACTATCTACATTGAAGAAAGTGTTACTTTCAAAGGCGAATCAATCTTGGAAAACGGTTCAAGGATATGTGGCAACACCCTTCTTGAAAATGCCCACATTAAAGCAGGTTCTGTTATCGAAGACAGCATCATTAAAAATTCAGACATCGGTCCATTGGCGCATATTCGTCCGCATTCTCACATCGAAGACACCCACATCGGCAACTTTGTCGAAGTGAAGAAATCAACACTCAAAGGTGTTAAAGCTGGTCATCTTTCCTACCTGGGTGATGCCCAGATCGACGAAGGAACAAATGTCGGCGCGGGTGTAATCACCTGCAATTATGACGGTAAGGCCAAATATCAGACTATCATCGGTAAAAACGTCTTTATCGGCTCTGATACGCAACTTGTTGCACCGGTTGTAGTAGAAGACGATGTTCTTATTGCAGCAGGAACAACGGTAACCTCAGGCAAGCTTGCAAAAGGTTCGCTTTCAGTTTCACGAGTTCCGCTTAAATCTGTAGCTGGTTTTTACTACAAGTTCTTTGGAAAGAAATAGTTTACTTAATAGCTTGAATACTTTTTATAAAAAGTATAAAATAGCTTATCATTTGACTATTGAGCACTAACTCACTTCTCCCAGATGCCCTGCCAAATACCCGCTAGCAAATGACCACTGAAGGTTATATCCGCCACAGGGGCCATCTAAGTTCATTACCTCTCCACAGAAGAAAAGCCCTTTCAAAACTTTAGATTCCATAGTTTCAGGACGGATCTCTTTTAAGGAAATACCACCTCGCGTTATCATCGCCATTTTAAAGCCATCATGTCCTATAACAGTCAAAGGTGTCCATGCCAAAAGCTTGATCAGGTCAGCTCTCACCTGCCCTGCAAGCTTATTAAACCCAAGTTTCGCATCTGCCCCTGCGAGCTTACAAAGTTCTATGCTTAAAGCTTCCGGTAGAAGGGTTTTAAGGATATCTAGAATATTATCATATGATTTAGTATCAATTTCATTTTTAATGTGACGAAGCAGCGCATCCTCATTCATTCCTTTGGTCAGATTTAAAAGCAGAGGCACTTCTCCGTATTTGGAGATAAGCGGTGTCACCTCTCTTGCAAAGTCTAAGACAACAGGACCGCGTATGCCCGTTTTCGTGAAGATAAGATCACCCTTTGCACGAAGCTTTTTCGCTTTTTTTAGATCAACACGCAATTCCACCTTAGGCAAGGTGTCCGCGCGGCAGTTTTCAACCCATGTCTCTTTAACCTTCAAAGGCATCATTGCCGGAAAAAGCTCTGTTACCTTATGCCCCACTGACTCGGCTAAGGGGTAGCCGTCACCTTCTGCTCCTAAAACGGGATAGCCAAGTCCACCTGTTGCGACGATGACATTAGCAGCCATATAAGATGTATCTTGTGTTTTAACACCTTGTACCGCCTCATCATTAAAAATAAGCTCTTCAACACGCTGAGAGCACATCACTGCAACACCAAGCTTTACCATCTCTTCTTCCAGTGCCGTTAAGATCGTCCCTGCATTATGTGTGGTCGGAAACACTCTATAGCCATCGGGAGCATGCGAATCAACTCCTATATCCTCAAAAAAAGCTCTTAACTTTTTATGATCAAAGGCTTCCAAGGCAGGTGTCATAAAACGCCCTTCTCTTCCAAAGCGGGCCATAAATTCATCATTGGGAAGCGTATTGGTAAGATTACAGCGTCCTCCGCCTGTTGCCTTTAGTTTAGCACCGAGTTTTGAGAGCTTTTCCAGAAGCAAGACTTTTTTACCTCTGCGTGCAGCAGTGATGGCAGAGATCATCCCTGCCGCACCTGAGCCTATCACAATCACATCAAAACTATTTTCCACGGTATTAAATCCTTTAGTGAATTATGACGACTTTGCACTTATGAATGTATTATAGAAGGTATCTCTTTTTCTGTTGTGAGTACATCTTCGATTTTCAGGGATGCCCTTAAGTTTTATTTACGCTTACATAACTTATTATTAGCAATACACCCTTTTATGCGGAGGCTTATTTATGGGCTATAAGACAAGTTTAATCACTTCTTCAAATACTGTCTTTAAAAGACAGATAACGGCACTGTTTCTTCTATGTACATTTACGGTCATCTATCTCTATGGCGCACAAGAGGTACCTGAAACATCTATGGCCTGGTTTGAGATTTGTATGGGGCTTTTTGGCGGATTGGCACTTTTTTTAGCAGGCTTGGATCAGCTTACTGAAGGACTTAAGATGGCTGCTGGAGACACCTTGAAGAATATCTTGCAAAAGTTGACAACCAACAGGGTCATGGGTGTCTTTACCGGCGCCTTGGTAACGGGTGTCTTAAACTCTTCATCAGTCACAACCGTTTTGGTGATTGGTTTTGTTACGGTTGAGATCATGACTTTACAGCAATCCGTAGCTGTTATTATGGGTGCAAACATAGGAAGTACTGTCACCGCTCAGCTATTGGCTTTTAATATCTCAAAATATGCGCTTTTACCTGTGTCTTTGGGATTTTTCATGAGCTTCACTGCCAAAAAAGAGAAGACACGTTATTATGGCATGATGCTGATGGGAATCGGTCTGGTCTTTTTTGGTATGGGAATAATGAGTGATGCTATGTACCCGCTTCGCAGCTATGCGCCTTTTATAGACTTTTTGGAAAAAATGAGCTCTCCGGCACTGGGGATTTTAGCCGGCGCTGTATTTACGGCTTTGGTCCAGTCATCTGCAGCAACCGTAGGTATCTCTATCGCCTTGGCATCAGAAGGTCTTCTTTCACTGCCGGCGGGAATCGCCTTGGCCCTAGGTGCCAATGTAGGGACCTGTGCAACTGCCTTGTTAGCATCCATAGGCAAACCCGTTGAAGCTATCAGGACGTCACTTGTTCATGTCATCTTCAATATTGTCGGTGTACTGATCTGGCTACCTTTTATTGGATATCTTTCTGATATTGCAATTGCGATATCTCCCACTTCAGAAGGTCTAAAAGGAATGCAAAAAATGGCCTATGAAGTTCCTCGTCAGATCGCTAACGGAAATACTTTTTTTAATATTGCCAATACTTTTATCTTTATCTTTTTTACCCCGATTTTTGCAAAGATTGCCACAACACTCATCCCTGAAAAAAAAGAGAAAAAAGAAGTTGTTATTTCTCCCATATATCTCAACGAGAATGCATTAGAAGTCTCTTCAACTGCTTTTGATAATGTCCGTTTCGAGACTGCACGTTCAATTGAATTTATTGAAGAGATACTCAGTGTTTTACGTGCGGCTACAAATGAACAATATAATCCTCCCTTGGATAAACTCCAGACTTTGTATCAAAATGTACGTATACTAGGCAATGCAAATCTGATCTACCTGGGTAAATTACGACAAAAATCATTGAACGAAAAAGATTCCCTAATACTGCAAAACCTTATGACAACAAACTCTTCACTTGAAGGAATCGCCTATACCTTTCAAACTGAGGTCAGAGACATTATCAACAAAGCCATAAAGATGAAGTGGGAACCAAGTGAAACAACACGGGAATATATGAGAGAGGTTGTAAATATGACACTTAATGCGCTCATTCTTACCAAAGTTGGTTTAAAAGAACATGATTATGCCGCTTTTGAGAAACTTTTGGAGATGAAACAACCTTATCGGGAGCTTATAGACAAATTCTCTCGTAGGAAAGCGCAACGTATCCTCGAAGCTGATGAGAACTATTTTGAAACAGTCAAGATGGAGACGAGCCTTATTGACATTTTTTATCACATCTATCATTTAAACCGACTATTGGCAAAACAGTGGATCAAAGAGCAGCATCTGTTAGAAGAAGAACATTAAAGAAGCTCTTTTTCTATACTAAACTATGCGGAGCAAATCATCTCCTTTTGCAACAGTTGTTTTATTCTTATACCATCTCATATATAAAGTCTTTATCACACTTTTAGAAAGTGTGTAATATACTCCTATTTTCCGTGTCTGAAGTATTCTTACATTAGAATGATTTGTACTTAAATAACCTAAAATACAATAAAAAAGATATACCTATGTTTCCTAATCTATTAAACGGCAAAAAGATCTTATTGGGTGTTAGCGGTTCGATCTCTGTTTATAAATCTCTTGAATTAATTCGTTTATATATTAAAAGCGGTGCAGATGTCCGAGTTGTCATGAGTGAATCTTCTAAAAAGTTCATTGCGCCTTTGACTTTTGAGACTATTTCTATGAATAAGGTCTTACATATTGAAACAGAGTCCTGGGATAATGATCTTAACCATATAAAGATCGGTACATGGGCTGATATCTTTGTTATAGCCCCTGCTTCGGCAAACACCATCGCCAAGCTTTCTAACGGTATCGCGGACAACCTTCTACTGCAAACAGCCCTTGCCTATGCAGGAAAGAAGCTTTTATGCCCTGCGGCAAATACAAACATGATAAATAATCCTATCATCTCTAATTGTCTAAAGGTTTTAGCAGGTGCAGACTACACTATTATGAACACGCAAAACAAACTTCTCGCTTGTAATACTGAGGGAGACGGTGCTTTGGCTGATATAGAAGAGATATATTTCCAAACAGCGCAGATGCTCTTAAGAGAGACCTTTTGGAGTGACAGGCCAGTCATTGTAACTGGTGGGGGAAGTATAGAAAAAATTGACGAAGTACGTTATCTTTCAAACTTTTCCAGTGGTAAGATGGGCTCAAACCTTGCCTTGGCCCTGTATTTTAAAGGTGCCGATGTCAGGTTCCTTTCTTCACGTTTTCCGCAAAGACTTCCTTCTGGTATGTATCAGATGAAGGTAGACTCCTCATCACAAATGCAAGAGTACCTTGTTGATTCAATTCGCGCTGCTAAAAAAGGAAAGACAACAGTCTGTACGCTTACGAATACTTCTAAACCTGAACGTATTCCGAAAGAACCTTTTTTGTTCATGGCTGCTGCCGTTAGTGACTATGTCCCACGTTTCCAAAAAAATGGAAAACTTAAGAAAGCTGATATCGGTGAGAAGTGGGCACTTGAGCTAAAAGAGAACACAGATATACTTTCTTCCATCAATAAAGAAGGTATCCATAGTATTGGCTTTAAAGCGGAGATGGACTCAAAACATGGTTTTGATAATGCCAAAGCGATGTTGGATAAAAAAAGCTTGCAAGCCGTCTGCTTTAATCTTTTAACAGACAGTTCAAGTTTCGGCACAAATGACAATACACTGCAGTTTATTACAAAGGACAAGACGGAGAATCTACCTACACAAGATAAACTCAGTCTTTCATTCAAAATTTTAGAATTATGTAAAGACTTATAAGGTTCTTCAATTCTAAAATAAAAAGCAAAGCCAAGATAAAGTACAATCTTACCTACACAAAGGCGCTAAAGCTTTTTAAATTTCAAGATTTATCCTAGGGAAAACATGAACGAACTTAAACATATTGCTATGATCATGGATGGAAACGGACGATGGGCAGAGCAACAAGGAAAGAAGCGCTTTGTTGGACATGAGGCCGGCTCCGAAACTGTTCGTGAGATCACGACTTATTGTTCCAAGCATCCCGAAATAGAGCGCTTAACCCTTTATGCATTCAGCACAGAAAATTGGAAACGCCCCAAACTAGAAGTCGAATTTTTAATGCAACTTCTAGCTAAATACCTAAAAAATGAGCTGCCGACCTATTTGGATCTTGGTGTACGTTTTGAGATGATCGGTGATGCCACCCGCTTTTCAACCGCGCTTCAAAAGCAGATTACTGTTTTAGAAGAAGAGACAAAAAACTGCAGTAACCTTATTCAGCATTTAGCTTTAAATTATGGTTCAAGAAATGAGATCCTTCGGGCCGTTAATTCGTTAAAAGATTCCAAAATGATCACGGAAGAGAGCCTAAACAATGCTCTTGACTGCAAGCACAATGTTGACCTCTTGATTAGAAGCGGCGGAGACCACAGGCTTTCAAACTATTTATTATGGCAGTCTGCTTATGCAGAGCTTTTTTTTACTGACACCCTCTGGCCTGACTTTACATCTAAAGAATTAGAGAGTATTATTGCATCGTATAAAACTATAGACAGACGATTTGGGGGTCTAAAATGATTGGTGCAGAAGATTCACTTGCTTTAGAAACAGGTACAGCTATTTTTGTTATATTGATAGGCTTGGTATTTGGATCATTTCTTAACGTCTTGATCTCACGTATCCCCAAGGATGAGAATGTGGCTTTTCCCGCTTCTCATTGCCCAAAATGCAAAACACCTTTAAAGCTTTATCATAATATACCCGTTTTTTCATGGATTTTTTTAGGTGGGAAGTGTGCATTTTGTCAAGAAAAGATATCTATTCAGTACCCTATCGTAGAGCTTTTGACAGGGGTTATCTTTGGTGCAGTGTTTTTCAAACTTGGTTTAAACTACCTCTCCTTGATGATTGCCCTCTCCTTTAGTTTTCTTCTTGCACTTTCTGTCATTGACTATTACATAAAGATGGTTCCTGACAGTTTGAACTTATTGGCTATGTCAGCAGCTATCGTTGCGGCAATGAGCATTCAAGGGTTTATTCTAAACTTTCAAAATGCACTACTGTTTGTCGGTGGATTCGCTCTTTTACGGTTTTATCTCTCTTATTTTATGAAGCGAGAAGCTCTTGGTGAAGGCGACTTGATGGTTGCAGGGACGATGGGCGCTATGGTAGGCATACAACTTGGTCTTATGGCCATCTTCGTCTCCGCCATTTTGGCTCTTCCCGTTATGCTGATCATGAGAAATGAGACAGACGAGAGCAAGATGGTGCCTTATGTGCCTTTTTTAGCCATGGCACTTTTTATCGTGTATATCTTTGACTTCGCTTTCTTAGACTATTGGAACAGCCTGTATGGATAAACTCAATAATTATCTGCTTTCTAACTTTTCTCAGATATATTTTTCTATTTTTCTTCCCCTGTATGTAATTGCCTCCGTGATCATGCTAGTAAAGATTGCGGCCTTTACTTCTATCATACAACTCAACCTTTTTGAAATGATGAAACTTTACTTTTTCATGTTGCCTGATCTACTGTTTTACACCCTGCCAATAACTTTCTTTATCTCGGCTGTGATGACGGTGTCCAAGCTGTCTTTTGATTACGAGATGATCGTAATCTTCTCTTTAGGTGTCAAACCGTCTAAAATAGTCCTTTTCTTCACTAAATTGGCCTTGGTTCAAAGCCTGCTTTTAATTCTAATTTTCTTTGTGATCACTCCTCATACAAACAATCTTTCAAAGAACTTTATTATCAATAAAAAGACTGAAGCAAAGTTTAATATCAAGGCATCTGAATATGGACACAAGTTTGGCAATTGGCTTATATTTGTAAGTGGTTCTGCTGATAAGAAAGACTCAAAGGCAGAAGAAGATGGGAAGTTTGAAAATGTTATTCTTTTTAATCAGACGGAGGAAGATGAAACCCTAATTATCGCAAAATCAGCTGATGTAATTACTAAGGAAGATGTGCTAAAACTGGAACTTACGCAAGGCAAAGGTTTTACATACTCAGCAGAGTCTCTTTCTCAAATGAAATTTCGCCGTATGCGTATCAACGACACCTCGGATGCAGACACTGAAAAATATAAAAACACCTGGCAATTTTGGTTTGGCGACAAAGAAGAACAAAAAGCCTATGCACCTGGGAATAAAAAAGATTATACTACTGAAGATAAATATTATTATACACAGTATCAACATAGGTATGAGGTAAAACTGCAGAAGATTGCCACCTTGTCTCTCATCTCTTTGTTCCCTCTTGTCAGTGTACTTTTTATCCTCAGTATTGGCGTTATTAATGCGCGCCACCAAAAAGGTTTCACCTACCTCTTTATCTTTCTTATCGTTCTTGTCTATTACGTTGCAGTCTTTACCCTTTCCAAGGTACTCGGACTTTACACAGTCGCCCTGCTTGTACCTGCAACTCTAGCGATAAGCGCATTCATCTATAATAAAAAAATCGCCAAACGCTATTAGTAATGAAACTCAAGATTCTTCTTTCCTACAAAGGATCCTCTTTTGAAGGATCTCAAGTCCAAAAGCACACGGACAATACGATTATGGGACAGATGTATAAGGCCTTTGAAAGCCTAAATATTCAGACCAAGCTTCACGCCAGCGGACGTACCGACAGTGGTGTACACGCCTTCAAACAAGTAATGCATTGCGAGGTTCCCGAATTTTGGTCAGATATCAACAAGTTGCATAAACACTTACAAGCCAAGCTTCCTTCCAGTATTTATCTTCGTCAAATCCATAAGGCAGATGAAAATTTTCATGCCAGGTACAGTACAAGAAAAAGAGCTTATCGGTATATTATCTGCGATAAAGAGCCTAATCCTTTTGAATCTGACCTTATTACCTTCATCCCTCATGTACTCGATATAAAAAAAATCAAAGAAGCCATAGCACTTTTTGAAGGTGAACATGACTTTGGGTATTTTAAAAAGAGCGGCGGCGCAAGCGGTTCAGATATCAGAACAATCTATAAGGCACGTGTATACATTTATAAAGATAAAACTGTCTTGTATTTTGAAGCAAACGGTTTTTTACGTTCTCAGATACGTCTTATGGTAGCCTTTTTACTTAAAATATCTGAAGGAAAGCTCAATAAAAAACAACTCCAAGAGCAGATAAGTCATCGAAACAAGTACAATAATCGGCCTGCTCCACCCAATGGACTTTACCTTTCTAATATCATCTACTAAATAAACTTTAGTCAATTGCACTAAACTAAATTGATACCACTTGCATAATGATTTGATTTTTCGCTATAATCTCGAATATTTTAATTTACAGGAGCTATTACATGGCAAAACATCAGTTTCAGACGGAAGTCAATCAAATCTTACAATTGATGATTCATTCACTTTATTCTAATAAAGAAATCTTTCTGCGCGAATTAGTTTCAAATGCTTCAGATGCATTAGACAAGCTCAATATGCTAGTTCTCACTAATGAAGCGTACAAAGATGTTGCTTTTTTACCTCGCGTTGACATCACTTTTAACAAAGAAGAAAAACAACTTATCATCTCTGATACAGGTATTGGTATGGATGAGGCCGATCTTGTCTCTCACCTTGGTACTATTGCTAAATCAGGGACAAAAGCATTCTTGGACAACCTTTCAGGAGATGAGAAAAAAGATTCTCAACTGATTGGTCAGTTCGGTGTCGGTTTTTACGCAAGTTTTATGGTTGCAGACAAGGTTGAAGTCGTTTCTCAAAAAGCGGGTACAGACAAGGCATATAAATGGTCTTCAGAAGGTACCGGTGAATATGACTTAGAAGAAGCAACACGTGATGGACATGGTACAACTATCACAATGCACCTAAAAGATGAAGAAGGCGAGTTCCTTGAAGAGCACCGTTTAGATTCTATCATCAAAAAATATTCTAATCACATCCCTTTCCCAATTTTTATGGACAAAGAACATTATGTTGCTGCTGTTAATGATGATGAAGGAAAAGAGATCACACCTCCGACAACGGAGATCAAAAATGAGCAGATCAACAAGGCAAACGCTTTATGGTCACTCTCGAAATCTGAGATAAAAGATGAAGAGTATAAAGACTTTTATACAAGTATCTCTCATGACTCTGGTGAACCTCTAACATGGATGCACAACAAGGCTGAGGGTGCTATCGAGTACACGACTCTTTTTTATATCCCTGAAAAAGCGCCTATGGATCTTTACCGTGTTGATTATCAAACAGGTATCAAGCTTTATATCAACCGTGTTTTCATCACAGATGATGAGAAAGAACTTATGCCGACGTATCTTCGCTTCTTACGCGGTGTGATTGACTCTGCTGATCTTCCTCTCAATGTATCTAGAGAGATCTTACAGTCTAATCCGGTAATGTCTAAGATAAAAAATGCTTCTGTCAAAAAAGTACTTTCTGATCTTTCAAAGATGATGAAAAAAGACAGTGATAAGTATGCTAAATTTTACGCTGAGTTTGGAAACTGTCTTAAAGAGGGAATCTATGCTGATATGGGCAATAGAGAAAAACTTCTTGAGCTTATGCAGTTTAACACGCTTAAATCTGATGAGAAGACAACTATCGAAGAGTTTCTTAAAAATGTAGACGAAGAGAAAAAAGAGATCTATTATTTAACAGGTAAAATGGCCCTTGCTATGCTAAAGAACTCTCCTTCATTAGAGCGCTTCAAGGCTAAAGATATTGATGTGCTTATTATGAACGAAGAGATTGATACCATCGTTTTTCCAATGGTACATGAGTATAAAGAGTACAAATTCGTTAACGTAGCCGATGCTAAGTTTGAAGAGAGTGAAGAAGAGAAAAAAGCTGAAGAAGAGACTTCAAAAGAGTTTGACACCCTTTTAAAAGAGTTTAAAGAAACACTGGGTGAAAGTGTCAAAGAAGTTGAGATCACTTCTGACCTTACAGATTCTCCGGTATGTCTGCGCATAGACAAAGAAGATCCAAGCTATATGATGGCACAGATGATGGCTCAAATGGGAAATCCTTCTGACATTCCTCCCGTTAAGCCGATCTTACAGATCAACCCTAAGCATGAGATCTTAACAAAACTCAAAGACTCAGCCGATCAAAACCTTATCAATGATGCAGCCCATGTTCTTTTTGATCAAGCAAGGATTTTTGAAGGTATGGAGATCGAAGACACGTCTGCCTTCATCTCTCGCATGAACCGTATTATGACGAAGGCCTTATAAGCCTTCTTTAGAAAAGTTTTATAGACTTTTTTATAAACTTCAGACAAATCATATGACTTGTCTGAAATCATTCTTTTTATTACCAACAGACCCTCAAAAATTTAAAATCCCTATAAGTAATATTAATATTAAAAAAGTTTTGTTAAAATGTACTTATGATCAATAACAGCCCCTATTCTAAACTATCTATTCTTATTGTTGAAGATGACCAAAGTACACGTGAAGTCCTTGTTTCGATGGCTTCTTTGGATTTCAAGCACACCTATGTAGCGAAAGATGGGTGTGAAGGCTTGGATATTTTCCAGAAATACAAACCTGATATCATTCTAACTGACATTCAGATGCCCTGCATGACCGGAATAGAGATGCTACAACATATCCGAAAGACTCCGACAGAGGTGTTGGCTATTTTTGTTTCAGCACATAATGATGTCGAGACCCTCCTTCATGCCATCGATCTTAAAGTTGATGCTTATGTCATCAAACCCTTTTTGTACAGGGACATCTTAGAAAAGATCGATGTCAATCTCTCTTCTTCTAGTGTTGAAAACGGTATTCATAATGAGCTTTCCAAAAGAGAGTACGAGGTTTTTATCGATATGGCAAAGGGTGTTAAACCTATAGATATTGCCCTAAGGTATGAACTTAAACCAAAAACCGTTGGGACCTATCGAAAGCGAATACTTGAAAAGCTCCATATGAATAGCAATGCAGAACTTATAAAGTACGCATTGACTTACAAACTTATCTAGTTTGTCCTCCTTTGTCCACTGTTTTTTTATTATCAATTTCCTTACAATATAAGACTTAAAAACCTTCAAGGGAATCTATGCAAGCCACTTCATTATGTAATATCACCCTGCTTTACGTTGAAGACGAAGCTATGATTCGAAATGAATTTGTAGAGATCATAAAAGATGAAGTCTTAGAGCTTTTTATTGCCACGAATGGAAAAGAAGGACTTAAGCTTTATAAGGAACATCAGCCTGATATAATCATTACAGATATTCAGATGCCCGAAATGGATGGCTTGACAATGAGCAGAGCTATATTTGACATTAACGATAAGGTTCCTATCATCGTCTCTTCTGCTCTGAATGAAACAGAGCATCTTATCCAATGCATACAGATGGGAATCCAGTATTACCTTTTAAAACCTATTGACCTTAATGAACTATTTGCAACACTTGAAAAAGCCTCGACTAATGTCATCAGCCAAAAACGTTTAAAAGAGAATATGAAACTTTTAACCCAATACAAAGATGCTGTTGACAGAAGTGAGATAGTCTCAAAAACAGATAAAAACGGTATCATCACCTATGTAAATGATGCTTTTTGTAAGATCAGTGGATACAATGAAGAGGAATTGCTTGGTAACCCCCATAACATGGTTCGGCACAATGAAACACTTTCGGCAATATTCTATGATATGTGGAAAACAGTCTTATCTAAAAAAGAATGGCAAGGCACACTTAAAAATCGTGCAAAAAACGGGACTTGCTACATCGTAGAAACAACCATTATCCCTGTTTTAAATATTAGAAATGAGATTGAAGAATTCATCTCAATTCGAAAAGATGTAACACAAAAAGAACTCGACAAACAAAGGCTTGAAGACAACCTAAAGACAAGTGCACAAACCTTAGATGAAAAAGTGCATTTTATTTATGAATATGAAGAGGCTCTAAAACACAACACACTGTTTTGTCGTATGAGCCAAGCTGGCTATATTACTATGGCCAGCGATGCGTTTATAAAGCTTTTTTCTATTAATGAATCAAACGTAGAAGGCTTTCCATATCTTTCTTTAGTTAGTGATAACTATTTAAAAAAACTTGATAGAGAAGTACGTAATGCAATTGAGTCACATCAGACCTGGGAAGGTGTCGTTAAGCACAAAAATCTCTCAGATCATGAACTTTACCTTAATACCTCCTTTACGCCGGTAATGGATGTAAATGAGAATGTTCAAGAAGTCTTCTGTTTTCTAACTGATATAACTAAGCAAGTCAATCTCAACCGAGAAATAATCTCTACGCAAAGAGAGGTCATATCTACCATGGGAGCCATAGGTGAAACCCGTTCCAAAGAAACAGGAGACCATGTCAAAAGGGTCGCTGAATATTCGAAGCTCTTAGCCTTAAAATGTGGTCTGCCTGCAAAAGAAGCCGAAGAGATAAAAATGGCCTCTCCTATGCACGACATTGGAAAAGTTGGCATTCCCGATAGCATTTTAAACAAACCCGGCAAGTTAACAGAAGAAGAGTTTGAAGTGATAAAGACCCATTCTCAATTAGGATATGAAATGCTGAAAGGATCACAACAATCTTTGCTTAAGACAGCAGCCATCATCTCTTTAGAGCATCATGAAAAATGGGATGGTTCCGGATACCCAAGAGGACTTAAAGAAAAAGAGATTCATTTATATGGACGCATTACAGCAATTGCCGATGTCTTTGACGCTTTAGGGCATGATCGTATTTATAAAAAAGCTTGGCCTTTGGAAGAGATTCTAAACCTGTTCAATGAGGATCGGGGAAAACATTTTGATCCTGAGTTGATTGATCTTTTTTATGAGAACCTCGACGAATTTCTAACAATTAAAAAGAAATTTGACGGAAACAAGGGGGCTGACTTTGAATAGTCCTGACAAGATAAAGCCTAATACCAATTTCACTGTCTTGTATGTTGAGGATCAAAAAGACATTCAAGAAGAGTTCCAAGACATCTTGTCACTCTTGATCGATAAGCTTGTCATAGCATCAAACGGTAAGGAAGGGCTTGAAAAGTATCAAGAAGCACTCCCTGATATTATTATTACAGATATACAGATGCCCCTTATGAATGGTTTAAATATGATTAAAGAGATCCGTAGAAATGATAAGGACATCCCTATTATTGTGACCAGTGCCTTCAACGAAAGTACCTACCTATTACAAGCCATTGAGCTTGGTATAGAGCATTATCTACTAAAACCTGTGATGCTTGATCAACTTCAGCAGCGCCTTCAAAGCATTACGACCCGTTTGATGCAAAAGAGAGAACTAGAACTTTATCAACTTTACCTCGAAGACAGAGTGGTTGAAGAGATGGCCATTCGTGAAGAAAAAGAATCTTTGCTCATTCAACAAAACAAGGCAGCTGAAGTTGGTCAGATGGTAAGTGTTATTGCCCATCAGTGGAAACAGCCTCTACATTATCTCTACCTGCTCATAGAAGACCTTGGCATAGAATTTGACTATCAAACACTTAGTAAAGAATATATCCAGGACTTCATCAAAAAAGGAACAGACCGTATCAATTTTCTATCGAAGACTATGGATAATTTTCTTAGTTTTTATAAAAACAGTACGGAAATAAAAAGCTTTTCCGTAAATCAGGTCACCCAAGAGATCTTTATGTTTTTACAAGATCCCTACAAAACCCAGGGAATTTCTCTTAATATCCATGTCAATAATGATTTCAGCCTAACCGGAATAGAAAATGAGCTCCAACAAGTCATACTTAACCTAATCAATAATGCCAAAGAAGCTTTTAAAGGACAAAAGCGCGCTGACGCAAATATAACAGTAACCATTGATATTGAGAATGGACTTGGTATGATAAAAGTAGAAGACAATGCAGGTGGAATTGACGAAACAATACTTAATAATATCTTTGATCTTGAGTTCACAACAAAAAAAGAGGGTAATGGCATCGGCTTATATCTGGTTAAAAAGATTGTCAACCAAAGATTTAAGGGGAAAATCGACATTAGTAACAGTGAGGTAGGAGCATACTTCATTCTGAAGTTTACTTTAGATACAGGGAATTCCAATGGATCATAATATAAAGATATTATATGTGGAAGATGAAAAAGACATACGCGATCAACTCATTGAAATCCTATCACTTGATTTTGAGAATATCCTTGTAGCTTCAAACGGCCAAGAAGGCTTGGATATGTTTAACCAACACCAACCCGATCTGATCATATCCGATATACAGATGCCGCGTATGGATGGTCTCAGCATGTGTGAAAAGATCAGAGAATGCAATACTGATGTAAAAATGATCTTGATGACAGCCTTTAATGAAAAGAGTTTTATCAATAAGGCAAAAGATCAGTATGTAAAATATTATATTACCAAGCCTATTGATATCAACAAGCTCTACACCTGTATTCACAAATGTTTACATGACGAGGATGACTAAATGAATTATATAAAAGCAGTTCTTCTCATCGGCCTAAGCTTTTTACTTGCTGCCTGTGAAAGTACAGAGACAAAGATCCTTAAGGTTGGTATATCTCCGTGGCCAGGTTATGAGCCTTTGGCCCTTGCTGCCCAGATGGGGTTTTATGATGACACAAAAGTAAGAATCATACGTTTTGCTACGCCCACTGAATCCTACCGAGCATTAAGAGATGGCATTATCGATGTCGCTGCTTTCACAGCTGATGAAGTTTTTCATTATGCTGGAGTTCGGGAAAAGCCACGTATTTTTCTTGTTTTAGACATCTCCAATGGTGCCGATGCTATCGTTGCACGCCCGGATATAAAAAGCCTCAGCGATCTCAAGGGTAAACGCATTGGTCTTGAAGGAAGTGCACTCGGAGATTATATGATCAACCGTGCTCTTGATTTTACACAGGGGGTAAAGATCTCAGATATGAAATTAATACCCATAAAGATCAATCTTCAAACACAGGCATATTTGATTAATGAAGTGGATGCTGTCGTTACCTATGAGCCATCAAAATCCATGCTCATAAACGCCGGTGCTCATATTATTTTTGACAGTTCACAAATCCCAGCAGAGGTCGTAGATGTCTTAGTCACTAATGAAATCACTGTCCAGACAAGGCCCCAAGAACTTACGGCATTGGCCACAGGATGGTTTAAAGTAGTTGCACATATCAATGACAATTATGAACAATGCATGCAAAATATGTCGCTTAACGAGGCAACAAACACACAAGAATTTCAACGTGGTTATGAAGACCTTATAATCCCTTCAAAAGAGCAGAACCTTAAAATGTTAGGGCACAATGGGTCTCTTTTGGAACCTATGCAAAAGCTTTCAAAACTTATGTTTTCCAAGGGAAGTCTCACAAATGAAATAGATGTCAGACCGCTCTTAACAAACACTATCCTTGAACGGATGGAAGAGTAGGTATGCACATATCTTTAAACTATTTACTCCCTCTGCTTATCTCTGTCACAGGATTGATACTGATGACGTTACAGACGATGATACAGATGAACCTTGAGTATTCAAGGATGATAAAAAAATCCTCCAATTATGCCAAGATTATAGGTAACAGACTGTCGAGTCGTATTACCATCCAAGCGAATAAAAATGGTATTATCGAGCAGGAACTGATCAGTCTGACCGCCCCACACATGGCTGACACCTTGAATCAAGTGGATATATATGACCAGGACTATAGAGTATTGTTTTCTCGTCATATCTCATCACATACATATACAAAAGAACTCTTGGATGGAAATATCGCTTCAAAAGTCATACATGATCAATTTTCACATATCACGTATCATAAAGATGGCAATTATGTTGTTGGCTACTTTCCGATTGACTTTTCTGTTAAAAGTGGTGAGATGTTTTCACGTAAGACCGGAATTATTCATCTTGTATTTGATGTCAGTGCAGATTATGAAGAAGCCAAGCAGATGATTACAATGAGTGCTTTGATGAATATCGGTACAATTTTCATCATGGTTGTACTCTTCTCTTTATTAATGTACTTTCTTGTCTTTCAACGTTTAAATGCCTTACACAAGGCAACCGACAAACTTTTAAAAGGCGATTTTGACGTGCATGTCAACAGCAAGGGCGATGATGAACTTACCCAGGTTATCCATACGTTCAATACTATGGCAGTAGAAATGCATCAGTATAAACATACCATGGAAGAGCGTATTAAACAAGCACTACATGAGCGTACAGAGCAGACAAAACTTTTGGTTCAACAAAGTCGTCTGGCATCTATGGGAGAGATGATAGGAAATATTGCGCACCAATGGAGGCAGCCGCTTAATGCCTTGGGCCTTATTATTCAAAAAATCCAAATATTCTCTGAACGGGGAAAACTGACTGAAACCTTGCTAAAGGAAAACATTGAAAAAGGCACATTTATCATCAACAACATGTCTCGTACGATAGATGATTTTAGAGATTTCTTCAAACCTGACAAGCAAAAAGAGTACTTTCTTTTACGAGAGGCTGTGCAGGAAGTGATGGCACTTTTACAAGGAGAACTATATGACTGTAACATTCACGTCGAAGTCGGTATCAATCCCTCAGGTTGCTTAATATATGGATTCAGAAATGAATTTTCTCAGGTTATAATCAACCTAATGAATAATAGCAAAGATGCCTTGAATGAAAAAAATATATCTCATAAAAAAATATATATTACTGGCTATATAGAAGGTAATCATACCATTTTAAAAGTGAGTGATAACGCTGGTGGGATATCTCTTGATGTCTTGGGTAGGATATTTGAACCTTATTACACGACCAAGGTAGAAGGCAAAGGAACAGGTATCGGATTATATATGTCAAAAATGATTATCGAGGAGAACATGCATGGGAGTATGCAAGTAAGAAACAATGAACTAGGCGCAGAGTTTAGCATGACATTTAAAAATGAGAAGGATAAAGAATGAATATACTATTGGTAGATGATGTCAGTGACAACAGAGAGGTTTTAGAAGGATTAATAAAACAGTATACACGTATTAATGATATAAGCTGTAATGTGAAACATGCAGCTAACGGTGAAGAGGCTGCACAGATTACCGATAACAACGCCATTGATCTTGTTTTCATGGATATCATGATGCCGGTCATGGATGGACTTGAAGCGACTAAAGTGATTAAAAAATCACATCCATCCATTATGATCATTGTTGTCTCTTCTGAAAACGATGAAAAAGTCAAGGATGAGATACTCCAGGCCGGAGCCGAGGATTATATCTCCAAACCCTTCAGTTCTTCTATTATGCTTAGTCGGCTCAAAAACTATAATAAGCTTATCAACTCACGTAATACTATAGGATATCAGACGAAGGCAGTGAATGTTTTTACACACAGTATCTACAGTTATCAGGTTAAGTTTTATCTGAGCAATAATGATGAACTGGCTCAGTTTTGGGAGACCATGCTTGTACGCTTGGAGTTTCAACATCGTATTGCGGATCTAAGTGATTTTGTTCGCTTTATATTTCGTCTAGGGAGCTATCAACTCCAAAAGTCATACAAGTGCCATGTGTTTTTGGAAGAAGATGAACAGTGTTTTTATTTTACTATGGATAATATGAAACTTCTGTCTTGTGAAGTCATACATAATATGATTAATAAGTTTTATACTGCAACTTGCTATGAGCTTCAGGGTGACCTTCTATCTTTCGCACTGCCTAAAGAGGGACAAGAGACACCGTTTAATATTAGTACTGTTGTAGATATTCCTGAACCGGAAGCCAAGGTTGCCTTGCCCATCTGCACTGTACAAAAGGAAACCTTGCAGACCTATGATATTTTGGATGTTGACTCACTTCATGAATTTGAGCACATTGTCTCAAAACTAAAAACAGAGATCTCCATGATGGGGTCATCTTCTTTAGAAATAGATGACATAGACACAATGAATGATTACATCAAACAACTTGCTGCAACGCTGAGTATCTCTAGGGATGCTTATGAGATCTCAGAATCATTACGAACATTTTCCATCCTTTTAGATGAGTACAGTCAGCCCTTCTTAGATATGAGCAATGATCTTGCCCATATGATGACATCCTTTGTCAATGATTTGGTAATGTGGAAGGACATGATTTTTTATAGTGGTGCTCCTTCTGTTGACTTTTTAAACAGTTCAATTAGCAGTAATGTGCAGATGATTCGTGCCATATTCATACATGATGATAGTTCTGAAGAAGATATTGATGATATCTTTGATTTCTAAAGCCTCTGGAATGAAAGTGTTATTAGCATTTATATTATCATGCTCTACTCTTTTTGCGGACGTGCTAGATCTAAGTACAGAAGAAAGAGAGTGGATCAAAAACAATAAGCAGGTCTTTTTTACAGGTGACCCAAACTGGCTGCCTTTTGAGGCCTTTAATAACAAGGGTAATTACATTGGTATCGTCGCGGAACACCTTGATATTATCGAGAACAGTTCCGGACTGAAATTCGTGCCCTTAGCGACAAAAGATTGGCGGGAATCTTTAAAAATGGCGACAGAAAGGAAGGTTTCGGTAATTTCAGGAGACAGAGCGGACAAGACACTTAATATCAACTATAAACCTATCGACCCCTATATCATAAGTCCAATTGTCATCATAATGAGTCATGATGCGCATTATGTTGAAGACCTACATAAATTAAAAGATAAAAAGATCGCCATAATCAAAGACTATGGTTATACCGCTGATATTTTCAAGTACTATCCAAACATTAGTTTTACAGAAGTCGAAAGTATTCAAGAAGGTTTATCCGGTGTCTCCAATGGAGACTTTGACGCGATGTTGGCATCAATGGCCCTAACCCGTTTTATGATTACACAAATGGGACTTAAGAATATCACGATAGTCGGTAAGACACCCGTTGTTATGGAGGTCACTCTTTTTGTCAATAAAAAAGAACCTATTTTATATGATATCATCAACAAGAGTGTGCATTCAATTCCTGTTGAAAAACATCAAAGTATTCTGGATAAATGGTACACATTATCAGATGCAAAAACTACCAGTTTGAGATGGGCCTGGTTGACTATATTAATAACGCTTAGCTTGCTTATCAGCATTGCTATTGCCTATAAAAACCTTAGTAATCGGAAAAAACTTTATAAATATGCCCTGCTCGGCTCCAGCGATGCCTTATGGAATTGGAATATAAAAAAAGACAAAATATTTTTCTCACCCCGATTTAAAGAAATTCTTGGATTTGAAGATGAAGACTGTCTTTGTAGCTATGATTTATGGATAAAGAGGATACATCCTGATGATAGGAAGATGATTATTGACCTTGTTCAAAAGAACACCGAAGGCAAAACTGATATCTTTATAACCGAATACCGTATGGAACATAAAGACGGCAGCTGGAGGTGGATACGCACACGGGCAAAGACCTTGTTCGGTAGAAATAATGAAGCAAAGCGAATGGATGGCATCTGCAGTGATATCACTACGGAAAAGACACTTACCTTAGAACTGTTTAAATCTAAAAAACTTTTAAATGCGATAATAGACAATATTCCACTTAGAGTCTTTTGGAAGGATACTGAAGGAAGGCTTATGGGCTATAACAAACTGTTTTCCCAAGACATCGGCTCAAACACGGGTCATGAATATATTGGTAAAAATGATTTTGATATGCCATGGCAAGCTAATGCACAACAACACATTGATGATGATCAAGAAGTAATCAGGTCAAAACAGGCACGATTAAACTATGAGGAGAAACGGTCTACAACTGAAAAGAATGATCGCTGGCTAGCCATCTCTAAGGTTCCCTTGCTTGATGAAGAGAATAATGTCTTTGGAATATTAGAGACTTATAATGACATCACTAAACAAAAGATGCATCAAATTGAGAATGAAAATAACACAAAGAGGCTGGAGTCGGCTCAGGAGATCGGGCACCTTGGAAGTTGGGAATGGAACATACTTAGCGGTAAACTCGTTTGGTCTGACGAAGTCTACCGTATTTTTGGCGAAGAACCCCAAAGTTTTTCAGCCACTTACGAAGCTTTTAAGACATATATTCCCAGTGAATATCATGATGGCTTAGAAAATGCCATCAGTAATGCTATAAGGGATAAGAAGCCATATGAGTTTGTCCATGAAATACGAAGAAAAGATGGAACGATGCGTCTGGTAAGAGAAGCCGGTTATGTTCGTTTTAATGTTAAAGGAGAAGCCACCTCTATGCTGGGCACAGTACTGGATATCAACACCCTCGTTGAAGCTAAAAGTACTCAACGCGAGAATAAAGAATTAACAGAACTACTTCATAAATTTGATGAAAATGTTATTGCTTCCAATACCGACTTAAAAGGTATTATCACCTACGCCAGTGAAGCATTTTGTAGAACAAGCGGTTATTCCCATGAGGAACTTCTGGGAAGCCCGCAAAGCATTGTGCGCCATCCTGATACACCAAATGAAACATTTCGTAGTCTTTGGAGCACTATTCAAGCGGGGAAGATTTGGCATGGAGAGATTAAGAACATTAGGAAGAACGGTGCATCGTACTGGGTTGAGACAACCGTTTCGCCCACATTTGATGAACACAACAATATAACCGGGTACAGTTCAATCAGACGTAATATCACTCATGAAAAGCAGATTGAAAACCTGCATTATGCTCTTGAGAAAAAATCGACTCAACTGCTTACGCTTAATAAAGAACTTGAAAAAAGAATCAAAACTGCCGTTGAAGAAAGTAAGCACAAGGACCACATGCTTGCTCAACAAAGCAAACTGGCTTCGATGGGTGAGATGATAGGAAATATTGCTCATCAATGGAGACAACCTCTTAATGCTCTGTCTCTGCTGCTTCAAAAACAACAGATCTTTTTTGAAAGAGGTCTTCTGACCGCAGAAAGCCTTGAAGAAAGTGTTGCCAAAGGAACCAGTCTCATAACTAAAATGTCAACTACTATTGATGATTTTAGAGACTTCTTTAAACCAAATAAACTAAAGGCTGACTTTGACATCAAAGATGCAATTGATGGTACATTAGAACTCATTGATGCATCCTTGTACAACCAAAACATCTTATTAGATATGAATGTAGAACCTGGTCATATCGTTCATGGTTACAAAAATGAATTTTCACAGGTTGTCCTTAATCTAATCAATAATGCCAAAGATGTATTAATAGCATCATCAAATCAAGAGGGAAAGATTATAATACGTTCATTTATGCAAGGAAAAGACATCTATATAGAAGTTGCTGATAATGCAGGAGGTATACGAGAGGATGTTATTGGACATATATTTGAACCCTATTTTACGACGAAAGAAGAAGGTAAGGGAACGGGCATCGGACTATATATGTCAAAAATGATCATCGAAGGAAACATGCATGGCAAGCTCACTGTGCGTAACAATGATGATGGTGCTGTTTTTACGATTTCACTGCGTACAAAATAAGCCCACCATACAAAACAAACTATTTGAACTCGCCGGCTACAATAACAGAAACTATCTTTCCCGCCAAGGTTTCGTCTTTGTATAGACTCTGTGTATTTCTGACCGGCGTAGTATCATTTGCATCGAACAACACAAGGTCAGCAACCTGCCCCTCTTCTATCAAACCGGAATTTTTCTTAAGCATCTGAGATGGCATATACGAAACCATTTTACTTAACTCACTCAGGCTGACAAGTCCGCTTTTAACCAGCTTTGTATAGTATAAAGGAAGCCCATCTTCAATGGCTTCCGTTCCATAAGCTGCGTCATAAAAAGCGACTTCTTTGTTGACTTTGGATTGCGGCGCATGCAGCGTTGTCAAGATATCAATCTCGCCTCTTTTTAATGACGCTTGCAGGCTCTGCTTGCCCTTTGCATCTGCCAATGGGGGAAAGATCTTGGCATAAGTATTAAAGCTGTCACAAGCTTTGTCATCAAGGGCGAGATGATGAATAGAGATCTCAGAAAAGACTTTAAGTCCCTCTTTTTTAGCAGCAGTGATCATCTCAATAGAACGCCTGGTAAAGAGACCTTTAAAAAGAACCTGCACATCAAAGTAACGCGCTATCTCTATCATCTTCGTTACATGAATAATTTCACCTAAGACCGGTATCCCTGGCAAACCCAAGGCTGAAGACACCTTTCCTTCAAACATAACGCCATTGCCGTTAAGCGCCTTGTCCTCAGCCGAACAAAACACTGTACCTTCATACATCTTCATGTATTCAAAGACTCTTCGTATAAGGTTACTGTCCACTGCACTGCTTAAAGAAGGTGCAACCGCGCCTTTTTTCAATAAGATCGCAATATTACTCAGAGACTTATCATTCTGTGTTGCGCAGACTGCCGACTGTATCTCCGCCCCTTCATATTTTCTATCCATCACAAATTCTAAAACTATCTCGTTGTTGATAGCAGGTTCGCTGTCGGGGTTAAGGACCAGCGTCGTCACCCCACCTTTAACGGCAGACTTGGAAAGGCCTTGTAAACGTGAGGCATTGAGTTGTCCGTCAGGCAAAGAGACGTTTAAGTCGACTAACCCGGGAAGAAGGTAGGCACCTTTGGCATCAATTATATTATCTCCGCTTAGATTATTACCCACCTTGCTAATCAGACCATCTTTGATCTCTACATCGCTACGACGTTCACCTTTAGCATCACATAAAACAGCATTTTTAATAATCATACAGAGACCTCATTTCATTGACATTTTTCAAGAAACAAAGATAATCTTCTTTAGTGAAGCATCCTCTTCTTTTATTGCTATAATTCTAACAAAAAAGTCTTTACATGCGCACAATTTTACTTATTTTAGTCCTACTAACTGCAATCTCTTTTGCAAAAGAGATAGATGCTTATAAAAAAGGAGAGGTTTTATATTCTCAAAAAGGGTGTAATGGTTGTCATGGTATGCATGGAGAAGGTATGCATGAGTACCCAATACTGATGAATAAACAGAAATACCTGCTTGTTCAAAAACTAAAATTCTACAGAGGCAAAAAAGGTGTTATGAATCAAACAGCACAGATCATGATTCCCTTCGCTGAAAACCTCAGTGATGAAGAGATATCTTATCTGACGACATATCTCTTTGAGTATAAAGATGATGCGAATGCACCAAAGTATGATATTGAGTTTGAATCATGGGGAGACGGAGGAAGTTAAAACTAGTGATTTAACTCTTCAATAATTGTGTTGACCTTTATAGTAAAGTCTTTTACATTGCTAGCACCATTAATCCTGTGTCCTAGCTTTTCACCATTTGCTCGTGTAAAGTAAAAGGTGGGTGTTCCTATATATTTAAACCCTTCAGGTAATACATCTGAGTCTACGTCCAAATACACAGGAATAAAATTGTTCATCACAAGCAGCTTAACCGCCTCGTCTTCAAATACAATGTTTTCCATATACCAACAAGCATCACAGCTCTCTTTAGAGAACATTAGAACAACACCTTTTTTCTCTGCTGCTGCCTGTTTCTTTGCTTCTTCAAAAGAGTGCGTCCACTCAGGCTCAGCAAATGCCGAGACTACCAATAATACTAAAAGAACAATAAAATTTTTAAACATCGCAACACTTTCTTATAACTTTTTCAATAACTCTTCAGGTGGCAAAAAACCTATCTGTCGTTTTGTCTTGACTTCATTTCCATTTTCATCATAGAAGATCAAAGCCGGAGGACCGAAAAGACCAAACTTCTTGCTCAAGGCTTTTTCATCATCTGTGTTTTCCGTTACATCGGCTTGGATCAGTACATAATCTTTCCATGCAGCCTTGACCCTTGCATCTGAAAAAGTAAGATGCTCAAGTTCTTTACATGCCGTACACCATTCAGCTGCAAAGTCAAGCATGATTTTTTTACCTTTTGACGCAGCAAGTATCTCATCGAGTTCGGCAATAGAATGGATCTTGGTAAAAGTATTTTCCTTAGAAGTTTCACTACTACCAGGGTCTTGAACAAGTATGGTTGAAGAGGTGAACTTTTCTAATGGATTTAGCATACTGGTCGCATTGCTTATAGATCCAAGAAATAAAGACACAGCGAAAAGTGCCACCATAATACCTATACTTTTTCTGGCCGCATAACAAGGTTCGCATGAACCCGCTGTTCTAACTTCAAAGGCACCTATACTTGCCGCAACAAACATCATCAATGATGCCCATAAGAACATAATGACGCTGTTATCAATAATACGACTCAGCATCCAAATCGCAACGGCTAACATCATCACACCAAAAATCGATTTAACTGCGTCCATCCATGATCCAGGTCGAGGCATAAATTTGCCAGCACCAGTACCTACAATAAGTAAAGGAACTCCCATACCCATAGAAAGTGCATATAAGGCCATACCCCCCAAGAAGGCATCCCCTGTTTGAGAAATAAATGTTAATGCAGCTGCAAGAGGTGCGGCGACACAAGGACCAACAATAAGTGCTGAAAGAAGACCCATAATGGCAATGGAGGTATAACCTTTGCCGCTTCCATCTGTTTTTCGGTTTAAGTACGATTGCATTGCCTGAGGCATCTGAATCTCAAAAAGACCAAACATCGATAGGGCAAGAAGGACGAAGACACCTGAAAACAGAGCAATAACCCAAGGCGTTTGAAAGGCAGCCTGAACACCGGCTCCAGAGAGACCCGCAATGACTCCGGCTATTGTATAGGTTATCGCCATCGCTTGTACATAAATCATTGATAAGACGAAAGCCTTTTTAGTCGTCATACCTGAACCATGAGAAACGATCACGCTTGATAAAATAGGGACCATAGGAAAAACGCAAGGTGTCAATGACAAAAGCAAACCAAAGATAAAAAAACCGACTATAATATAAAAAACATTTCCACCTGATAAAAGCTTGGTAACAGGATCAGAACCTTCTTCTTCTTCGCCGGGTTGCACAATTGGTTCATTTGGTGTAGTTATTGGATCAAGATCAACGGCTGAGGGAATGTTTTTTTGTTTAAGTTTAGAAAGATCTATTTCAAGATTGAAGCGTTGAGTACTAGGCTCATAACACAAGCCTTTTTCAGAACAACCCTGATAATTCACAATAAGTTCAAAGGTTGTAAGTCCATTACTATTGTCTGACTTTGCTAACGGGACAAATAATTCCTGCCCATTAAAATAGACTTTCTCGCCATCATGCTCGTGTCCCTGCGGTACCACAAAGCCATCTATAACAACATCCTGAGATCCACTTTCTACAGAAACTTGTTCCATATAAACATAAATATCATCAGCCAGATCAAAATGTACTATGGCCTGATCGCCTTTAATCTCTGCACTAATGACAAATGCTTCTTCCAGTGTTAGAAATTTATTCTGTGCATTCAGCGGTAAAAAGTATATGAACAATAGACTTATAAGTGAACTAAAAAATTTCATGTTTTTCCTTTAATTAAGGATATTATTCTACCCTTGCATACGTTAATTATACCTTTTTTGCGTGTAATACCTGTGTAACACATGTCACAAGTAAAGCGCATAATGAAATTAATTTCTGACCGATAAAATAACAATAGTTTATATCAGGTAGTTATTATTAAGAATTGTTATTTTACAATATAATATTAATTTACGAGGATTGACTTTGAATGTACGTTCATTAAAAGAGATTACTACTGAGCTGTCTTTATTGTACGTTGAAGATGACAAAGACCTGCGAGACGATACTTCAAACTTATTTAGTCATCTTTTTTCAACTGTAGAAACAGCTGAAAATGGCCAAGTAGCTCTAAATAAACTAAAAACAAACGACTATGACCTTATAATTACCGACATTGACATGCCTTTACTTGATGGTGTAGCTTTGACAAGGAACATACGAGAGCAAGACACTAATCAAGCTATCATTATTACTTCGGCTCATAATGAATCACACTATCTTCTTGAGTTAATTGAACTGGGCATTGATAAGTTTATATTAAAACCCTTAGATATACAGCAACTGATTTCTACCCTCTTCCATGTCTGTTCTAACATTCGTAATAAAAAGCTTATAAATATGTATAAAAAAGAACTTGAATCAACAAATCTACAGTTAAAAAGTTCCAATGATAAACTTGCAAGTGTTGTCAAAGCCTTAGACACAAAACTCGAGAAATTATGTACAGCAAAGGCATCTACTAATAAGATATACTTGCGTAATGAGCAAAACTGAGTACTCATAAATAGACTATATCTCAGCCTTTGCTTAATGATGACCCAGTAAGTATGATTATTAAAACAGACCTGCATCTATCAATGACAAGATGCTTTTTAGCAGTATTGACACGAACTTAACCCAGGTAGAATGACTTCTGTAAAGACTATAAATCTTCATTAATACCATTTTAAGTGTCTTTTTTATATCTCTTTAACATTACCCGATTTATAATGAAGTAGAGAACTAATAAAATGAAGGAAAGATATGAGTCTTAAACGAGATGTCATTGCTAGTGACATTGAAGATCCGAAAGAGCTGGAAAGTAATGTACATAATGACAGACGAAAGAAAAAGGATGATCAAGACAAAGAAGATAAGCGTCATAATCGCCTGGGTAAAAAGAAACGTGTTGCGGTATGGGTAAAAGAAGAAGTACTCGCCTATGAAAAAGAGTTAAAAGACCTCCAAATTGAATTATTAAAACTGCAAAACAGTGTCAAAGAACAAGGTCTTAAGGTTTTGATGATTTTTGAGGGACGTGATGCCGCAGGCAAAGGCGGTACTATCAAGCGAATCACTGAACATCTCAATCCACGTGGTGCACGTGTTGTAGCTTTGGATAAGCCCTCTGATACTGAAAAGACGCAATGGTATTTCCAGCGCTACACCCAGCACCTTCCTGCCGCAGGAGAGATGGTACTCTTTGATCGAAGCTGGTACAACCGTGGTGGAGTTGAACCTGTCATGGGTTTTTGTACGCAAGAAGAACACAAAGAATTTTTACATGAAGCCCCTGAATTTGAACGTATGCTTGTCAACTCAGATATCATCATATTCAAATTCTATTTTTCCGTCTCTAAAGACGAACAGAAAAAACGTTTTCATAAAAGAAAGACTGATCCGTTGAAGCAGTATAAGCTTTCTCCTGTTGATGAAAAGTCACAGGGAATGTGGGATAAATACACCATTGCCAAATACTCAATGCTGTTAGCTTCGCATACAGATCATGCACCTTGGACTGTCATTCGCTCTGATGATAAGAAAAAGGCACGTATTAATGCGATAAAATATATTTTAAGAAATTCAGAATATTCAGGGAAAATAAAAACAAAGAACTTGCGTACTGATAATGATATCTTAATTTCGGGAGATCAAGAGATTAAGAATATGGAAAACAGTATGTCATTAAAACAACACAAAAATGAGGAGGGTTAATAATAATGAGAAAAACAGTTTTTTTTCTTTCACTGTGTCTTGCTTTAGGCAGTGTATTTAGTGGCTGTGAACGTAACGACTACCAACATCCAATGCATCGTAGTAAATAACAAATACCTGCGAAACTCACTAAACTCTCTTAATCAAGAGAGTTGTTCATTATCATAAAGATTTTATTTTAAATCAAATTATGTTTACGATCAACAGTACTTCATGCAGATTTAAAACATGAATTGTATTTGTATAGCGGAGATTACTACTTCAAAGACATTTCACTGTTTCTATTATTACTGCTGTATTCCTAACAAAAATCTGAATTATAAGCTCAATTGCAGACAACTCCTAAATTTCCGATAATTATTTTTTCATCTTCAACGTCAGTGAAACCATCAAGATTAACATCATACCAACTAGATTTTCCACCGCTTAGTTGACTCATAGTTTCCCAATTCCTTAAATCCTCTTCATCTACTTTAAGATCCAAATTGCCATCACCCATACAAGATGTAAAGCTGCTTAGTATAGTTTCCAACCTCTGAGTAAGTGCTGCATATTCCGCCTCTTCAAATTGGTTCAAACGGTATGGATCAAGTAAATTTGTACTTGTATAATCAATCTTTGGATTAGGCACCGCTTCATTAATAGTATAGAACTCATCGACTTGGCTGTTAAAACAGCTATTAGATGTTGCATTATAGTCTTTAAAAATATTGCGTATAAGCTTAAACCCATTATTACGAACAGCCATTGTAGTAGTAGGTGATATCATGGTTGTCTCTTGATTTTGACTTTTCTTCCACACTTGAACTTCACAACAGTCAGTAAAACCATTTTCAGGTACACCAGAGATACCATTTTCAGGGCCATACCACACACCTCCGTTGTCTTCGCAAACACCTATTGTAGGAGGCATTTGAGAACAACTTCCAGAAAACTGGCAAGGAGGATTGATAGTCCCGTTTGCCTGAAGGTTAGGACCCATTTCTGTGTAGTTCCATTTTCTAATGGATGCTGATGAAGGATCTTTCAAGTAAGGCATCAATGCT
>Ga0316206_1000478_pt1 | contig 52442 bp, 51 predicted proteins | sample 6monthpyrite_MG_FD_204942 | JGI IMG/M metagenome (GOLD analysis project Ga0316206, IMG submission 204942) | Microbial mat bacterial communities from mineral coupon in-situ incubated in ocean water Damariscotta River, Maine, United States -... | ecosystem: Environmental > Aquatic > Marine >...
ATTCATATTCATGTAAAACCCGGGACACAAAAAAATATACCTGAAATCAAGGCAACCGGTGAAGTGGTTAGAAGCGAGTATATCGATGACAGCTATATCATTTCATGCAAACTAACTGTAGTTTGCTCTAACCCGCATTAAATCCAATTGATAATCTTAATTCTTTGCTATTATTAATACTGACGTCGTGGTCCAGTCTGGGGGAAAACAAAACCATACAGCCTTCTTCCGGTGATATTTCAACAGTCTTATCCGAAAATAAACGTAACTTTCCCGAATTTTCTGGCACATGAATATAATAAACACCAGAAATAGACTCATCATCATCATCGTGGTTATGACGAGTCGTAACATGTCCAGGCTCCATGGCATTTAACCAAAAACCAAATTTAAACTGATCTGGCTCCTGTTGTATCAGATTGCCAATATGTGCTTTTATTTTTTCCAGCACTTGTTTAAGTTCCGGGATTAGCTGTTCGTTAATATATATATTTTCATATCTACCATGAAAAAAATGACTTTGTTTTTCAAACTCACTATTTTGTAATTGCAAATAATTTGCATATATAGACTTGTTTATATCATCTTTTACAAGCAATCTGGATTGCTGATAAGTCTGATTATCTATAAAATGAGTTACTATAGTGTTCACACAAACGAACCGTTTTGTTGATTCTACTGTTAAATATGATGGTCATTAACCTGTCTGGCAAGTTACCCCGGTTCCTTTCAGGCCACAATACCCATCAGGATTTTTATCCAGGTATTGCTGATGATAGGCTTCAGCAAAATAAAAATCCATATCCAGCTTCAATTCAGTCGTAATTTTCCCGTAGCCTGCCGCTGACAAACATTTCTGGTATTGAGTTTTGCTGCGTTCAGCCACTTCAAAATCATGTTTGTTGTTAACGTAAATTGCTGAACGATATTGACTCCCCCTGTCATTGCCCTGTCGTAAACCCTGGGTAGGATCATGTTCCTGCCAAAATACATCAAGAAGACTCGAGAGTGACACTTTCTTATCATCATAAACAATCAGTACAACCTCAGTATGCCCTGTCATACCAGTGCATACTTCTTCGTATGTAGGGTTTGGTGTATACCCCCCGGCATACCCAACTGCCGTTGTGTAAACGCCACTCAATTTCCAAAACAAGCGCTCTGCACCCCAGAAACAACCTAAGCCCAACATGACTTGTGCTAAATTATCATCATATGGACCTTTAATTGGAGTTTTTAGTACCTGATGCATCGCAGCAGTCTTAAGAGCGACCTCCCGCCCCGGGAGTGAATCATTTTCTTTAATAATATCAATGTTATACATAATATTTCTCGAAATAACCCTAATAAAAAATCAAATAATCTCAAAAATTATACAATTAAGCGCAAATAGCTACAATCTACATTATGAAATGCTAATGAACCATATGAAAACATGGAACTTTTTACGATTATCATGTATAAATAAAAGTTCAGGATAATTTATTCTATAACAAGCATGATAGTGCAGGAGTCATTGATGGAACAAAGGACATGGAATCGAAATAATTTAGCTCTCGATGTTGAAATACGCTTATGGCGTCCAAACGGTGAAGAAGTATTACGTTGTAAAACACTGGATGTATCTTTAGGTGGCGCTGAACTACTTACCTACGATGTTGAGTTTCCCCGGCATAGGGTACTGGAAATACATTTCCCGCATCTAAGTGAAAAAGGTATAAAACAGCCTAGAATTCTTGGTAAATTCATTCGAAAAACAGACAGTGGAATTGCAATTCAGTTTCGCAAAGCCAATAACGAAACACTAAAACAACTTCACACTGTTATTACGCGCGATAAAATGCTTAAATCAAAAATAAGTCGCATCAAACACGCAATGGCGGGTTAAAAAATATGTTCGATCGTTTACGCTCTTATTCATTTTTTTCTACAATTATTTTTATTGCGATGATTTTTTCAAGCACTTATGCGAACGCAGATAGTAAGCAGGAAATTAATACCAAGGTCAAAGCGGCACTCAAGGAATTCAAAAAAACAGTTCCTGGAGCGAGTCTATTTCTACAAAAATCCAGGGGTATTCTGGTTTTCCCTGAAGTTGTAAAAGCTGGATTAGGTTTCGGTGGAGAATATGGAGAGGGTGCATTACTGATTAACAATAAAACACATGCCTATTATAGTACTGCCTCTGCCTCAGTAGGTTTTCAATTTGGAGTACAGGTAAAAAGTGTCATCATTGTTTTCCTGCAGTCAAAAGCATTGAAAACATTCAGAAACAGTAGTGGCTGGAAAGCTGGAGTTGATGGTTCAGTTGCTTTGGTAAAGATTGGAACAGGTAAATCAATAGACTCTGCAACTCACAATAAGCCTATTGTTGGATTCATATTTGCCAATAAAGGCTTGATGTATAACCTGACTCTGGAAGGTTCAAAATTCACCAAAATTGTCCGGTAAAGTATTTAGCAGTATGCCTGATAAATGGAACCCTGAGTTTTATTTAAATAACCCGTTATTTTCTGATATCTCCTCTCTCGCTAGTTACTTTCAGACATTCAGCCACTGGCCTGATATTAACGATTACAATCAATTTTTAAATAATACACACCATAAACTGCTGAATAAAAATCACATCTCCCTTAATTTTGTACCACAAGGCGAGAAGTCTGATCAATATCAGGATGGTTACGAACCCAGAATTTATCTGAAAGGTGAAATACAAACACGTACACAAAACTGGCATGATTTTTTTCAGGTTTTAATCTGGAATCGCTACCCGCTTGTTAAAAGCCATATCAATGCATTGCACTATCAGGCTATTGTTAACAACATCAATACAGAACCTAAAATACAGCAGCGTAGTTCTATTGAGAATACACTTACATTATTTGATGAATGTGGTGCAATAATTGTGTCAAGCAACCCTACATTGCTTGATTTAATTGCCACTTTCAAATGGGAAGAATTATTTATAAAATCCAGAGCTGCATTTAACAAAGAACTATATTGTTTTGTTTTCGGGCATGCACTATACGAAAAATCATTATCTCCTTATATTGGCATGACTGCACATGCCTTACTTATAGAAGTAACCCCTGACTTTTTTCAACAAAGCACGGCAACGCAGACAAGTGATATAGATTTAATGGGGGTGGAATTTTTCGACTCTGCAAAAGAAATTAACACCCGCCTTTTGCAGCCTTTTCCAGTGTTAGGAGTCCCTGGATGGGACGAGCGTAATGAGAACCCCGTATATTATCGTAATAAAGATTACTTCAGGCCCGGAAGGCGCTAAACAGGCTATTTTAACTTACCTGCAACCATTCTATAAGGTAATACAACATAAGTCCTTCTGACGAACGAGATGGCCCGAGGACTTTTGCTGCATACAGGTGCTTGTCAGGGTCTTGCTGATCAAGCGCCTGTGCCTTAGATGATACATGTCTTACGCAACCGTCCGGAAAACGCTTACGATTGCTACGCGGTGCATAAACTATAGCAAAAACCTCACTAACAAGTGACGTTTCAGTATCCGTAATTAATTTCCACCCAATGTATAGAGGCCTTCTTTATCGACAATCCCCATTGATCTCATATACTCAAAACTGGTGGCTGTACGAAGTAATCCCAGTCCGAGTCGATAAGGTAATGTCCCTGCTTTTTTGATTACCCGTGTTCCCTCAATTGACAATGCAAAATCAACAAATGCTTTTAATTCGGGTTGCTTGGCATAATCAGCGGGTGCAACCAGGAAGAGAATACGATAAAGGCTGTATTTAGATTTCCTCAGATTCTCCATACTGGGTTCAACGTTATTTAATTTGAGCAAATGTACCTTTCGGTGTCGACTACTACTAATGCCACTCACTGCAATACCATAAGGATCTTTTTCTATTGCTTTTTCTATTTTCCCCGAAGATTTCATTACGGTCGCATTTTTGGAAAATTCCTGGTCAATGTTATTAAATAATTGCTGCCGCAGGGTCAACCCTACACCCGATATTTTACCTCGTCTGACGTATAAATTGACCGGTTTGTCACTTTTTCCACCTAATTGAGACCATAGTTTGATTTTACCGGTCAACAGATCTTTTAGCTGCTCCGGAGTAATTGTATCAACAATTTTATTATCCTTATGGACAATGACAACCAATGCATCCCAGCCAACAGGAATTATTTTCAGATTATTTTCTTTGGTGCTGACGTGTCTCAATCCCTGTTTGTTTGTGTGAATCAAGGGTAAACGACAACTGCCTCCAAGGTTAATATTGCCTTTAGCAACCTGACGTAGCCCTTTCGTAGCCCCGCCTCCTTCAATATTAATTTTGATACTTGTTTTCTTTTGATAGGCGGCAGCCAAATCTTTCATGAAACCTTTTTTAGAAATGCCACAACCGGCCCAGGATAAAGTCTTTTCTGCAGCCAAAGCTGGTGAAATTGAAAAATGAAATAATGAAAATGCCAGTACTAAATACCTGATAAACATCCAGTAACACTCCTTTGGTAAATCAATACAAATACGTATTACCCTGCTAGAAAAACGTGTCTAACAGGGGCTGGTTTTATATGCGCATACTTAATTTTTTATTATCTACCCAGTTTATACTTTAAACACTAAATGGCAGTTAAATCTTATTTGTATAGAATATGATAATTTTAAAGAAATTGCATATATTTTTGAATATAAGGGCTTCCTAATAAATGACTTGTCCGGGTAAAAATCCTGCCAGGGAAGAAACTATCAAAATACTGGTCAGTGCTTGCTTGTCAGGTGAAAAGGTACGCTATGATGGACGAGCTAAAGAGAATGCATTCATTTCCCGGCTCAAAAATACATTTTACACAATAGTCCCTGTTTGCCCTGAAATGGAAGCCGGTATGGGCTGTCCACGCCCTCCACTACACCTGGTGCATAATGGGTCAGCAATACATTGCCTGCAAACTGAAAATCACTCCATTGATGTTACTCAGGCATTAACCCGTATCTCAAATGATTTACTCTCTCTCCATTCTGACTCAACAGCATGCATACTGAAAAGTCGCTCTCCAAGTTGCGGGCTCGGCAATACAAAATTGTTTAGTATGCAGAATAAATTGTTACATTCAGATGCATCTGGTGTATTTGCAGCAATATTGAGTAATATTGACAGCCTGATCTGTGTCAATGAGACTTCATTACAGACATACGAACAGCGCGTCAGCTTTCTGCTTCACGCACATTTCAATAAAATGAAAAAAAATCCTGATATCATCTATAAAATATTGAAAAAAAATGATATTTCAGTAATATTTCTCCCTGACAATATCTTTTCTGTATTAGATCTATTTATTGAGATCACTCTTTCCCTGAATTTATCTGACTCAGATCGTTTAAAGATCAATGAAATTTCACAGAATTACCAGAAAAAAGGCGTTAGCGGCCAGTTACTTCGCACCATGGAAAAAATTTCATCAGATTACCCTTATGAAGGCAATTTGCTATATTGGCTCCAACCGTTTATTCATGCACGATGAGGCTCGTTCAGTTATTTTTTCAATATATTACCGATTGAAAATGACACGCTGATTTGTTTAGCAACCTGGCGTTTATTAATATGATACAGGGCATAGGTATCCATGGTAATAAGTCCGGCACTATCAGGTAATAATGTAACCATTTCTTTATGAATTCGATTCGCTTTTAAGTTTTTTATCTTACGAACAATCGTTTTCTGACTCATGATGAGCCATTTATTTTTGAAATGCAGATTCCTGGATGGGTTAAATGCCAGGGTCACGTCAGATAGATCACGGGTTGAAATGATTTCAACAGTCACATCCATTTCCTTACCGATAACGGCCTTTCCAGGAACAATATAACGCAATGTAACCAGTTTATCGGGGCTAAAGCCAGGCCTGAGTTGTTGCTCTCTCAGTAACTCCTGGGCTATTTCAATGGTCGTCAATTTTTTTACTTTAGATGAGCTACAAGCTGTCGATAATAGTAGAACCGACAATAAAATATATACTGATTGACTGGAAATCCTTAACATTGAACCGTTCACCCTGAGTCTTAAATTTAATTTGTCTGGAAAGATGAGTTCAAGTCTATCAGCATCCTTATCGTACGCCTATAACCTGGTTCACAGAATTAAATCTGTGATAAAACATTTTATAATCATATGCTTGTGTAAACCATCAGACAAAATAAAATATCTTCATTTTGTTTGATTATAGCTGACATTAATATATACTCTTGATTATTATTAGAACATATTGATTTTTATAGTAATTATAAATACTTGGTTTATCGTCAACTTTGCACGAATGATCAATGCAGGGGTATCATTTTTCTTATGAATAAAGTCATTGTTAACATGGGTAATTTCAAGTTGGATGAAATACCTTTACAGCGAGGAACGCTGAATATCGGACGTGCACCAGACAATGATATCAGCCTGGCTGATCCTGCAACCAGCTCGCATCATGCAAAAATAGTCACTATATTTACCTCGTCTTTTATACAGGACTTGAACAGTACCAACGGTACTGTTGTAAATGGACGAAAAATTGTTCGGCATACACTGCATCATGGCGACATAATTTCCATTGGTAATCTTCAACTACTGTTCAAGTCTGACACGGCTATCAACCCTGAGCCTGAGGTTGAGAAAAAGACCCTAATGATTAACAAAGAAGATCTTAAGGTCTTAATGGATAAAGCGGCGTCAGATAAGGATGCCGGCACATTTGAACATTCTGTTACGACAGGAGCAAAAGCGGAAAATCACCTTTCAGGTTTCTCAATAACAGTACCCGACAAGCTGAACAGTAAATCTGATGCGGCTCAGAACGATGATCATGCCACCATACCCACTTTAGATGAAACATTGCCCCTCGATGAATTACGCAAGGACCCAGCACGAACTGTCGTAGTCTCTGCCGAAAGGCCGGTGATGCAGCCTCCACCAATACAACAACAAACAGAGCCTCCAATTACAGATGTTAGTGCTGATGAAATCAATAATCCTGATCCAGACCAGGATGACGGCATGGCTGATACCGAATTACAAATAAACGGTGATATCTCAGAAACTGAATTAAGCGAAGCTCAGATTCAAGCCATGCTAATGGGGGATAATCAGGATGAAAGTTCAAAGGTTATTGCGAAATATTCTATAATTGTTGTTCTTTTGGTCATTATTTTTGTTTCGATTTTCATGTTTCTATAAGTAGCCATTTATTAATTAATAACCCTTAACAAGGAATAAAAGTGCGGCTTACTGCAGAAGAATTTAACAACTGGAATCATAAATCAATCAGCCTGCTGGGGATGTCCGGTGTTGGAAAAACTCGCCTGGCAAATATCCTGCGACATGATCATTGGTTCCATTATTCTGGCGATTATCGAATTGGCACTCGCTATCTGGATGAGCCTATCCTCGATAACCTAAAACAACAGATAATGACCGTTCCTTTTTTGCGTGATCTCTTACGAACAGACTCTATATATATTAAAAATAATATTTCAGTTGATAACCTGCTCCCGGTATCCAGCTTCCTTGGCAAACTGGGTAACCCGGATCAGGGTGGTCTTGATCTGAAATCATTCAAGCACAGGCAGGAACTGCACAAACAGGCTGAAATCTCTTCTATGCTGGATGTTCCCGGATTTATCACAAAATCTCGTGAAATATACGGTTACGAAAATTTTATAAATGACATTGGTGGCAGTGTTTGTGAGCTTGACAACCAACAAGTGCTTGAGACACTTGCAAAACATACCTTGTTAATTTACATCCAGGCCAGTGAAGAAAATGAAAAAGAATTAATCCGCCGTGCAAAATTAAGCCCCAAACCACTTTATTACCGCGAAGCTTTTCTTGATGAACAATTAGCTACATACATGAAAGAAAAGAATATTGATTATATTGCTATGCTTGATCCTGATGACTTTGTTCGTTGGATGTTCCCGCGATTGTTTTATGCGCGAATTCCTCGATATGAAAAAATCGCAATGAAATATGGTTACACTATTACAACAGATCAATTGGCACGTGTTTCAACCGCCAAAGATTTTACTGACCTGATAGCAAGTATTTTATCAGCATAAACCAAGAAGAGTTTTAACAATGCCACTGGTTGCAAATTCTAACCTGCCAGCTTTTAAACGACTCCAACAAGAAGGGGAAACTATCTTGCCAGGAGATTCTGCTGTACAGCAGGATATCCGTGAAATGCACATTGGCTTATTAAATATGATGCCAGATGCAGCACTGGAAGCAACTGAACGACAATTTTTCAGGTTAATTGGTGAAAGTAATCAGATTGCACAGTTTTATGTTCACCCTTTTACGCTGACAGAACTGAAACGAGGCAAAAAAGGAAAAGAGCATGTAGAAAAATATTATGAGACTTTCGCCGACATCAAGGATCAGGGGCTCGATGCTCTTATTATTACCGGAGCTAATGTCACCCAGGCAGAATTATCAAACGAAGCATTTTGGCAGCCATTAAAAGCAGTCATAGACTGGGCATATGAAAATGTTACATCGACCATTTGTTCTTGCCTGGCTACTCATGCTGTTATGGAATTCAGGTATAATCAAAAACGTCATGCACTGAAAAAAAAATGCTGGGGAGTATTCCCTCACCATGTGATTAACCGACATCACCCTTTAGTGACAGGTGTTAATACACGTTTCGACGTGCCTCACTCCCGTTACAATCAGATAGACAAGCAACAATTTGAAGCTTCAGGATTACATGTACTGGCTGAAAGTGAAACTTCCGGTGTTCACCTTGCAGTCAGTGAAGATCAATTTCGACTGGTGCTTTTTCAAGGTCACCCTGAGTACGATATTATCAGTTTAATGAAGGAGTATAAGCGAGAAGTTAATCGTTTTTTGATAAAGGAACGTAACGACTACCCTCCTTTTCCTGAAGCATATTTCAATCACCAGGCCCAATCTATACTCAATGAGTTTCGTGACAGGCTATTATCCGGGACAGCTAATATTAATAATTTCCCTGAAAGCCTGATATTGAATCAGCTTGATAATACCTGGCATGATACTGCTGAAGCGATTATTAATAACTGGATAGGGAAAGTATATCAACTAACCAGTAATGATCGCAGAAAGCCTTTTATGGACAGTATTGACCCATCCAATCCTTTAGGTCTTAACCAGTAGTCGTTTCATGTTTGAAAATATTTGTCAGGTTCCTTCCCGACTCTTTTGAGACGTATAAGGCTTTATCCGCTTGTTCCAACCACTCTGTATGAGATGCCGTTTCTTTGGAGAACTCAGATATACCCAGGCTAATTGTAAAACGGATTTCCTGACCATCGTGTTTTACAGTTAATGCCTCTATCGCCTCTCTCATTCGTTCTGCTACCAGATAACTGCTTTTTTCATCTGTCTCAGGCAATAATAGTGTAAATTCTTCCCCTCCATATCTTCCTGCAATATCCGTGGTTCGAATTGCATTCAGTAATGTCTGGGCGACAACGCGAATAACTTCATCACCGGCCTGATGCCCATAGGTATCATTTACTAATTTAAAATGATCAATATCAAACATAATGACTGATGATGGGTGTCCTGTCCGATTACAACGATTAAACTCGGTTTTAAAACATTCTTCCCAGTAACCACGATTATTTAATCTTGTAAGCCTATCCGTCCGACTTAGAACCTCAAGTTGTTTATTGGCTTTTTCCAGGGCCAGTTTACTTGCAGCAGTATCTGTAACATCATAAACCAGTATACCCACCTGCGTGACATCACCTGAAGTTGATATTAATGGAATAAAGGTGATGTCCTGATACATAAAATCTGTATTACCTGTGATCGGTCGGTAGTTATGAAATTCAAACAAGTACGGACGTTGCTCCCAGTTCGAAAAAGACTGGCTTTTAAGCATGAAAACAGAATTTATTTTACGCATAAACCAGTCTTGCGGTATATCCGGAAACAATTCAAACAGGTTATTACCAATAGATTTAGCAGAACTTTGTCCACTATGGTTTTCCATAAAACCATTCCATACATTAATATTTAATGATTCGTCCAGTACAACCAATCCTACATCAATCGACTGGAGCATATCCATCAGCCAATGCAGATCGTGAATGTCAATTTTTCCAACTTCGTTCATTAGCAGATATAACTCACAAGATTATTTAATTTAACAACTGAATCTTCTGTAAATAACAAGAGCAGATTACAGCGTAATTTATTATCATCGACCTCAAAACCCATTTCGATAGCCAATGTCTTTTTCCATTTATTTACACCATCCTGTGCCAGCATATCATCAAGATTTATAGCTTCACCCAGTGCTCTGGGATGCCCAAGACTAAAGGGAATATCAAGCTGTTCAGACAGACCATTCAAACATGCACCGGTTAATACAGATGAAATATCCATTAGAAGTTCAAGTTCGGCAGACTCGTTTAATTCACCGTTAAAGTTCATTAAATGTGCTACGTCATCAAAATCAGGCTTATTAAATAACAGCAACACCTCTCCGGCAATGCCTGCTCCAATAAATCCCTGACAAATAGGTGTTAACTCTGTACTGTTATACACATCAGACAACGTCATCATCAGATCATTGATTTCGACGTAATTGACTTTTGGAATAGGCATGGGGATATAAACCCCCAGCAATTTTGCTAATAAATCTATACCCCTTCCCATTGAAACATTAGCCAGTTCCTGAAAAAAATCGAAATTATTAACCTCAATACTTTCGCTTTCAAGTGTACTGTCTGTCAGGTGTAATAACCCATATTCACTTAGAATATCGCTGATTTGTTCTTTATTTACAGGTTTTTTGATGAAATCCATCGCACCCAGACTCATCACTCTTTTCTGGGCATCTTCCTGAATATCTCCAGACACGACAACAACAAAGGTGTTTATATCTTCTCGCCGAACAGTTTCCAAAACCTCATAACCATCCATTTCAGGCATATTCAGGTCAAGAAATAGTACTTCTGCCCGGCCGCTACGGAGTACATCCAGTGCCTCACAGCCATTTTTAGCGTAATTTAGTGTTACATCCCAGTTTTCTGGTAAGGCACGGGCCATTTGTTTACGTGCAAAACTCGAGTCATCACAAATCAATACGGGTATAGTCATATTATTTTTTTAAATTTAGCTATCTGATGTAGTTATTAACGACCTCATTCTGATATTCTTAACAAAGATTCTGTTAATTAATAAATTATATATATTATCAATATATTCAATATGTTATAGGGTTTATAATTCAAACTAGCGAGAATAAGTTCGGGTAATCCAGATATGTTTCAGATAAAAGCATTTCAAATCAGATTTTATAGCAGTCTTCTGCTATGCGGCCTGTTATTGATACCTGCAACTGTTATTGGAAAAACCACTTTAAACCGTACTGAAATACTTTCAGATAATATTGATTTTGAAATCACTGTTTACCCAGCTACAGGTAATGACGCTATATTATGGCTTGCTCCCGGTTATGGCTTTCGTAATGGTCAATATGAATTAGCTGAATTAATAGCAAAACAAGGCACTGAAGTCTGGATGGTAGACCTGACAGAAATGCTTTTTTTGCCTCATGGCAGCCAATCCATGCGCAAGTTGACCGGCAAGTATGTAGCAGAGTTAATTGAACGCATTTATCAGCGTACAGGTAAAAAAATATTACTCATGAGCAGTTTTTCTGGCGCGGTACCTGTATTGCGTGGTGCCCGACAATGGCAGCTAAGTAAACCCAAAACAGCTTATCTCACCGGTGCTGTATTATTTTCGCCTGTCATGTATGCAAAGGCTCCTGTATTAGGACAGAACCCGGTATATTTGCCTGATGTCATGGTTAATAATATTCCTGTCATGATATTTCAAGGTGAAAAAAGTGGCAACCGATGGCAGCTAAGTTACTTACTCGAGCAGTTATACCGTCAGGGAGCGCCGGTTTATGGACAAATGATGCATGGTATCACCAGCCTGTTTTATAGGGATAAACGAAATACGGTCACTGACCATTACTTCAGGTCATTACCCTTACGTATCAATCAAGCGATTAAACTTCTTAAGCACACAAGCACTAGTACACATGCGCTGAAAAAAATAAATACAATAATTGAACACAGTTCTCTGGATTCCGAATTAATGCCATTCAGAGGGAACACTCATCCTCATACAATCAAACTATATAATATTAAAGGTAAAAGAATTGAAATATCCGATTTTAAGCATAAAGTTACACTGGTTAACTTCTGGGCAACCTGGTGCCCGCCCTGTGTTAAGGAAATCCCTTCATTAAACCGATTGAAAAAACAGATGCAGGGAAAGCCATTTGAAATTATTTCAATCAATTATGCAGAATCATCTGCTCAGATAAATTCCTTTTTAAAAAAATTCAATGTTAAATTTCCGATATTATTAGATCCCGATGGAATCACATCAAAACAATGGAAAGTTTTTGTTTTTCCTTCTACTTTTGTTATCGGTCGCGATGGTAAGATACAATATGGTATAAACGCTGCTATTGAATGGGATGATCAGGGTACTATAAAAAAACTTGAATCTCTCATGTTACCATAACCAACATCCGACCTCTGCCCGGATCTGATAACCGCGCTTAAGTTCTCCCGATGGTGCAATCTCCCATAGCCACTCTGCTTTCTTGCCTGGTAAATTACAGTGATATAACATATCGTTATGTTGTAACAAACCACCATTTTTGTCATATACATTCTGTGCAAAATCAGAAATAATAAAAACGGGACAATGAAATTTTTTCATGAATAAAATCTGATTTTTCAGCAATTGATTGCACCATTGATCTATCTCATGCTCCTTATGCAAACCATGCTTTTCAATGCATATTCTTGGCGTTACAGCTAATTGAGACAATAGATTCACGGATAAAAACAGGTCTGGTTTTTTTAATACTTCAGGTAAGTGCGGGACACCTATTACAGGTAAGGTTATATCAGGTTCAAGTAGTTTTTCTGGTTCTTGTATGCCTGATAAGTCACAAAGATATAACTCTATATTACTATACCTTTTCGCTATTTTCCGCGCTCTATAAGTAAAAACGATATCAATCAGAGTAACCTTGTTATATTTGTTTGCCAAAAAATCAACAGGAATATCATGTAATGAACCTGCACCCGCAACAATAACACTATCAAACTTATCCTGATCCTCAATCACTGAAATAATCTGGTTCCAAGTGTGATCAATATGTGACTGCCAGGATTCTTTTGCTCGTTTATAACGTGATTCAATAGCAATAGCTTCATGTAAATAACCTGCCTTTTTCACAACAGGGCTCGCTGTAGATAACAGGTATTTTATAAATTCAACAATCATGAGATGTCTTTACCTGTAAAATAAGGTATATATATCTGATTAAGGTTACTATATCACTATCATGGAACTATTTGACACACACTGCCATCTTGATTTTAGCGCGTTTGATAATGATCGTGAAAATTTACTACAAACATGTGCAATAAATGGCGTAAATAAAATTGTTATTCCTGGTGTCAGTCATCAAAACTGGGATGATGTTCTACAATTATGTTCCGGGCATAGTTCATTGTACCCTGCTCTGGGTATGCATCCATGTTTTACTGAAAAACATCATCTATCAGATATTGACACACTTGAGAGGCTACTTTCAACAAATCAAAATATAGTCGCAATTGGAGAAGCGGGCCTGGATTTCTATGAAAAAACCGCTGACCGTCAACGGCAGTTAGACATTTTAATACCTCAACTAAATTTGGCACAGCGATTAATCAAGCCCGTGCTATTACATGTTAGAAAAGCTCATGCAGATATGTTGCTGATATTAAAGAAACACTCCGTTCCAGGGGGTATCATACATGCTTTTAATGGAAGTCTTGAGCAAGCACAGGAATATATTGAACTGGGCTTTAAATTGGGTTTCGGGGGCACATTAACTTTCCCCGGTGCAAACCGTATACATCGACTCGCGCGAGAACTACCACTTGAAAGTATTGTACTGGAAACTGATTCACCAGATATGGCCGGCGCCAGACATAAAGGGCAACGAAACAGCCCTGAATACCTGCCTGAATATCTTCAGGCGCTCTCAGATCTGCGCCAACAACCCATACTGGAAGTCGCTGAACAGGTTTATAAAAACTCACTACGCATATTTAATCTGGAGAGTAATGATCACTAATAATATAATACAGTCCTGCCTTACACAAAATTCCATTTACAGGATATAAAGTTACCCGCTAATGACAACACGATTTGAAGGTATTAACAGATTATATGGCAACCATGCAGCAGCCACTCTTAAAGCCGCACATGTTTGCGTAGTCGGTTTAGGTGGTGTTGGTTCATGGGCAGTCGAATCCCTGGCCCGGTCAGGTATAGGCCAACTTACGCTGATTGATTATGACGAGGTTGCTGAAAGCAATATTAATCGTCAATTACCTGCACTCGATTCAACGATCGGGCAAAAAAAAGCATCTGTTCTCCAGCAACGTGTTCTTGATATTAACCCTGCTTGTGAATGCAAAGTAATTGATGATTACATTAACACAGAAAATCTATGGGACTATTTTTATAGTGAACAAAAAAAAGGTGGTGACTATTCTCTCAAATATGATTTTGTTATAGATGCTATTGACAGTATAAAGTTCAAGGCGGCTTTAATATATTTTTGTCGCAGAAATAAAACCCCCATCATTACGACAGGTGGTGCAGGAGGTGTCACTGATCCAGGTACGATCAAGATAAAAGATCTGAGTCGAACCGTTAATGATGCGCTGGCAGCCCGAGTAAGATCACAACTACGTGACGAATATGGATTCACAAAAAATACCCAGCGTTATTTTGGTGTGGAATGTGTATATTCTGACCAGCAAAAGCTTTACCCTGACCAGAAAGGTGGTGTAAGTACCCGTAAACCAGGGGTCCATGGGGTACATCTGGATTGTCGATTTGGATATGGCGCCGCCAGTTATGTAACCGCCAGCTTTGCTTTCTTTGCGGTCTCGCGCGTAATTAAAAAATTACTTGATTCTGTGGATCGCTAACCAGTAAACATATATCCAATGTTACTTTTCGAAATCAATTAAAAGTAATTCAGAAACTGCCTGACGTAGTATTTTATCCAGTTCTTTTTTTCCATTCATTCCATGTGAATCAATAATTTCAGTTTCAATTTTTTTCTGCACACACCGTTCAATGAGAACAGCAAGCGAGAGGCGTTCGAGACATGAGGTTTTATCGTTTATTATACATAATAGTAAATAGCGATATATTGCATCAGATGCAGTTTTATAACTGAAATTTCCATTTGCAAACGCAATCAGTCGCTTAATGTCATTATTTTTTATATCTATACCCAACTTATCTTTATTTGCAGTTAAAATGGTATCAATCAAACTGCTATCCAGGCTCTTCAGACTATCACTCAGTTGAAATAATAAACTTCCTATATACTGCTCTCGTATTATTTCAAGTATTGAAGAAGAATGTTTACTCAAAGACTTGAGTACAACTCCTGTATGATAGCCGCTGCTGGCATTTGCTTTTTGACCTGTCTTTATCACATGATATCCAGCTTGTTGCCAAAAATTCAATATTCGATCATAAACACCAAAACTGGCTCCCAGAAAATCGACATCGAGGATGTTTTCAACTTGCGTAAGCAAGTACGAGCCCAACCCTTTGTTTTGAAACCCCGAATGAACAGCAATGCGCATAATACGTGCAAATTTATATTGACTGATATCAGTCATCGCATGTTCCATAATCAATGTCTGAGGCAGGTGATAGCCTTTGAGTCTGCGTTGTCCTGCAAGTATCTGGTTAACCGGACTGTCATCGGGAAGCGTTTCATTCATAACAATAACAGTGGCAACAAGTGTACTGCTGCAAAATAAAGTATAAATTGATAAATCGGGGTCGTCCATTATTTGTCTTAAATCATCCGGATGCGTACGATAATGTGCGTCACGCAACAAGCCATAAATACAACCCAGATCAATATCTGAACGAAAAAAATCAGTACGATCAATTTTACTGAATTCACAATCAGTCGGTATTATTTCATTTGCCAGTTCCTGATTATCCACGTCACTATCAAGTAAAAAGGCCTGGTAACAAAATTTTTCTAATGGATCATTTTCATGCCATCGAATAGCTTGCTGCAAGTTAATATGATGCATTTGAGGATATCGGGCATGTAATCGTGGTATAAACCGTTTTTCGAACCCCTGTCCACTTCCCTCATAGCCATAAATCGTACTACTAAAAACCAGTCGATGATAACTACACATTAATTTGTCCAGCATGGGGACGGGTAGCGCTGCTGCTTCATCAATCAACAGTAACCCTGCACTACGTGGCTTCCGAATAAGTTCATCAGGTGCGATAAATTCAATAGTACTTTTGTGGTGCTTTATTTTATATTGATGTTGTTCACTGCCATCAAACTGACGGGCACAATGCTGAAAAAGTATATCTGTTGCTGACTTGGCTGGTGCCGTTACTATTATTCGAATCTCTTTCTGCTGTAACAATGCTGCACTGGCAATACCCAATGCAGCTGATTTACCACGTCCACGGTTAGCCGATAACACCAGGGGTCTGTTCCTGTGTCCGTTTACAACATGAATCACTGCCTGTATTGCTGTTTGTTGTTGCGCATATAGTTCATCTGTCGTTTGAGAAGACAAGTTATGCTGACTGAAATTGGCTATCTGACTCTGATCATTTTCCAGGATAGTTGACCATGATGATGTGCTTTCTATTAACCTGATAAAACGTTTTCTGAATGAAGAATGTTGCACCCACTTTTGCCTGGGTGGTATTAACAGGAAGAATAGCCCTCCTCCCTTCAGCAAACCTTCTGCCATCGAAAAGTGATCCGCATTGAACTGATCGAAAGCATCAAAAATAACCTGATCGTATTCCATACCCAATGAACCACCAAGAAGACCTGGATTGGATATTTTAAAGCCTTCAACCTGGCGATCAGAAAGGCATAATTGCGTATCTGTAACGGGAGCTATTTCCCGTAATTGCGTGTAAACCCACTCTCTTTCACCTGACAACATCACAGGATAACGGTGACCGCATCTCAGTGCCTGTCTTTTCAGGTTATCTATTTGTAGCTTGATGTTAATAAGCGTTCTCTGGGTTTATTATATAAATCAAACAATTATTTTATCTTAAAATAGCACTGATGACAGTACTATTGATTTATACCTCTTTAGGAATACTGGAGTCCGGGTTAGTATATAGCGTAGAATATAGTTACATAAACATTATGTTTTAATTGGATATACTATCATGTCAGCCAAGTCAGTCATCATGCCCAACATACCCCCTCTAAGCCCTTCGGTGGTCCCTGATATGACAGCACTTAAACCCCTGAAGCCACAGGAACGTAGTGAATTAATCAGCCAAATCAAGCAATTATTAATTGAAAAAGATGCCACTATTGTTGCTCACTATTATACTGACGCAGATATACAACAAATTGCGGAAGAAACTGGCGGGCATGTCTCTGATTCGCTCGATATGGCTCGCTTTGGACATGAACATCCTGCTTCTACATTAATTGTGGCAGGTGTCCGTTTTATGGGGGAAACTGCAAAAATACTCAACCCTGAAAAACGTGTACTCATGCCTACGTTGGAAGCAACATGTTCTCTTGATCTTGCCTGTCCCGCAGATTCTTTTTCCAGATTTTGCGACCAACACCCGGATAGAACTGTCGTCGTATATGCTAACACCAGTGCAGCTGTCAAAGCGCGGGCTGACTGGGTAGTTACATCCAGCATTGCCGTTAGTCTGATCAAGCATTTGCATGAAAAAGGCGAAAAAATCCTCTGGGCGCCAGATAAGCACCTTGGCAGTTACATTCAGAAAATAACAGGGGCTGACATGCTGTTATGGCAAGGCAGTTGTCTGGTACACGAAGCATTCAAAGCAAAAGCGCTGGCTGATCTCAAATCTAAACACCCTGATGCTGCCATTCTGGTTCACCCGGAATCACCCGACGATATTATTGCGCTTGCTGATGTCATTGGATCAACGACGCAGTTAATTAATGCCGCACGCGAGCTGGAAAACAAGACATTAATCATTGCGACTGATAATGGTATCTTCTACAAAATGAAGCAAGCTGCCCCGGATAAAACCCTTTTAGAAGCACCGACTGTTGGTGAAGGCGCTACCTGCGTAAGTTGCGCCCATTGCCCCTGGATGGCAATAAACACACTTGAAAATCTTGCCGACGAATTAAAATATGGCCGAAATGAAATTTTTGTAGACGAAGCTGTTCGTCAGAAAGCATATAAATCAACCATGCGCATGCTGGATTTTGCAGATTCAACGAAATCCATCTAATGACATCACTTAAAATTTATTAGCTATCATGCTAATCACCGATCCATTAATTACAATTCTTGTTTTAATCCTTTTCGCTAACGCTGCTCCTGTTTTACTTCAAACTTTTTTTAATAATAGCTGGCTGGCAACGCCAATCGATCATGATTATCATTTCATCGATGGCAAACCTTTACTGGGTAAAACTAAAACCTGGAGGGGCCTGCTTGGCAGCCTGTTACTGACAACCTTGTTAGCACTTGCACTGAAAATAACCTGGACAGATGGGTTTATGATTGCATTACTGGCCATGAGTGGAGATCTCTCCAGTAGTTTTATCAAGCGGCGTATGGGACTGGTCAGTAGCAAAATGGCACCGGGACTGGACCAGTTTCCTGAGTCCGGTTTTCCACTACTCTATGCCAGTCAAATAATGATGCTCTTTAATCTTCAGGAAGTTCTAACTGGAATGCTGCTATTCCTGTTACTTGAACTTTTTTTATCACGTATTTTTTTCTATCTGGGTGTTCGAAAAAGACCCTATTAAATCATTATCTTTGAGCATTAAAGTAGTGGTTATTATTGAATATTTCACCATTTTCAGGCTACTATGAAACATATGACACCTATAACCATTACATTAGAGCAACTAAGAAATATGATCGGCGTTGAGCTGATTCATCAGAGTGTTAGCTGTAAAGTTGTTGAAGTACTCGAAGATGGGCCTTCAATTGTGCTGGAAAGTCTGGATGAAGGGCATATACAATCAGATCAATACGGGAACCCGCTGCGACGTGTACCCCAGACGTTTAATGTGCCTGTACTAAGCCGTGATAAAAAAAACATTCATCCTGCCTTTCTGGCACTTGATCTATTGAGCTGAAAGCATTTTGTTGAGCTTATCCAGGTCTTGTTGTGTATCTACACCGTGACCTGGTGGTGTCATGGTAATACTGACATGTATCTGATAACCATTCCACAGGGCTCGAAGTTGCTCCAGTGATTCGGTTTTCTCAACAACACAGGGAGTCATCTCATTATAATGCTGAATAAAACCTGCTCGATACGCATATAAGCCTATATGACGATAATGATCTGAGTCTGCTGGAAGACAGTATTTGTCCTGGTGAAATTCATCTCTGTCCCAGGGTATTGCAGCTCGACTGAAGTACAGAGCTTTACCATTTTTATCCATAACAAGCTTCACAACATTGGAATCATGCAACTCCTCTGCGGTTTGTATGGGGGTGGCCAGTGTAGACATCACGCAATCAGACTGCGATGACAAGTCACAGGCCAGTTGAGTAATCAGTTTTTCAGGCAACAAAGGTTCATCGCCTTGCACATTGACAATAATAGTATCATCTGGCCAATTCATTTTTTGAACCACTTCAGCTATTCTGTCTGTACCAGAAGCGTGATCATTACGTGTCATACAAACTTCAGCAGAGAATGATTCACATGCTTGTAGAATTCGTTCATCATCTGTAGCAATAACAACCTGATCTGCACCACTGGCTACTGCTTTTTCATGAACATGTTGAACCATGGGCCTGCCTGCAATCTGCATCAGTGGTTTCCCTGGTAACCGTGTTGAAGCATAGCGAGCAGGTATAACTACCTTAAAAGATGCCATTTTGTCAGGCAATTTCTTCATCAGCCGGTAATTGCCGTGCTTCATCGACCAGCATGACTGGAATATCATCTTTAACCGGAAAAGCCAGTCGATCAAGCTTGCAAATAAGTTCATCGTTTTCTTTATTATATTTTAACTCACCTTTGCAAATTGGGCAGGCCAGAATATCGAGTAATTTAGTATCCATCTTTTCACCTTTTATTGATTATGCTTCCGAGTGGTTAACCCGCTCAGTGTTACAGTCTTTAAGCAAATAAAGTAAACGCGTCATGAAATTTTCATTCAAGTGTGCCTGTACCGGTAGATACCACATATTATCAGATGCAAACAAACGGCACTTTACCGCATCCTTCTCAGTCATGATAATGGGCAATTCGTCATTAAAGTCCAAGTCATTTATAGCATAATTGAAATGGTCAGGAAATGAATGCTCTTCAATCTCAAAGCCCTGTTTTCTTAATGTTGTAAAAAAACGGGCAGGATATCCAATACCCGCCACCGCATGCACATGTTTTGGTTTGAAGTTATCCAGCTCACATGTATCACCCGTCTTCAGATTTACCAGCATTATTACCCGCAAATCCATCGGAAACTCCCTTCGCAACGCCAGTCCATTTGCCACTATCATATCAACTTCCTGTAAACGTTTTTCCTTTTCACGTAATGGGCCCGCAGGTAAACAATATCCATTACCAAAACGCCTTATACCATCGACAACAACAATTTCTATATCACGCGCTAGTGCATAATGCTGCAGACCATCATCGGACAAGATGACGTCACATTGATGGAACTCCAGTAATTTTTTTGCTGCAGCCACCCTGTCAGGCCCGACCGAGATAGGTACATTACTTCGAGTTGCGATTAACAAAGGTTCGTCTCCAACAACTCGTGGATCACTGTCTTTACGAACTTGCTGAGGCCATGTTCGTGCCGTACCTCCATAACCACGACTAATAACACCCGGGCTGTATCCGGCCTGTTTCAGTAACTGGATCATGCTAATGATCAGGGGGGTTTTGCCACTACCTCCTACGGTAATATTACCCACAATTACAACAGGAACAGGCATCTGTTCTGATTTTAATAAACCAACTCGATAGCACTTCCGTCTTAGCCAGGACAGGCTACAAAAAATAACACTCAAAGGCAGCAGCAATAACGATATCAGATTTTTCTGGTACCAGTATTCATCCAGTCGTTTCAAAACCTGGACCTCATGAAATTATTTTTCGTCTGATTTAGCAGTTGCAAAAGACAAATTAACAATGCCAAGCTGAGCAGCTGCATCCATAATCATGATGACAGAACCTAATGGCGCTTTTGTATCTGATCGGATAATTAAAGGCCGGGTAGAATTTTTCCCCATATTACTGATAAGTATCTGCTTCATTGTTTTTAGTTTCTGGTTTACCAGTTCCTTATTATTCAGGAAATACCGACCACGACTATCAACAACGAGTTCAAAGGCTTTTTTATTTTTCTTGACCGGCTGGCTCGATGCTTCTGGCAGATCTACTTTTATCTCTGTTTCTTTTTTAAATGTAGTGGATACCATGAAGAAAATAAGTAACAAAAAAACAACGTCTATCAACGGTGTCAGGTTAACATCCGGAGATTCACGACGTTTTCCTGCCAGATTCATAATTTCTCAACTCCGGGGTCTTCATTCTTACGCTGTCCGTGCATAACTTCAATCAACTTGATGGCTTCCTGTTCCATAACGACAACAAGCTCATCAATTCTTCCGCGAAAATAACGATAAAAACCCAGGCTGGGTATTGCAACCAGCAACCCTGCTGCTGTCGTAATCAAAGCTTGTGATATACCCCCGGCCAGACTACTGACATCACCTGCACCATTTGCCATCAAATCGGTAAATACCTGTATCATGCCAATGACTGTACCTAACAATCCCAACAGCGGGGTTATTGCAGCAATGGTACCTAATGTATTCAGAAACCGTTCCATTTCATGTACGACATGACGACCGGTTTCTTCAATACTTTCTTTCATTATTTCCCGATCAAACTGGCGATTGGCAATACCTGAGGCCAATACACGTCCCAATGGTGAACTTTTGCGTAGCTCCATGATCTTGTCATCATTTAGCTGTTTGTTCTTTTCCCAATGCCAGACCTGTGCCACCAGATGTTTGGGAATAACCTGTTTTTTGCGCAATGCCCAGAAACGTTCAATAATTATTGCTAACGCAATAGCTGAACATGCGATGATCGGAATCATCAGCCATCCACCGGATTTAACTATTTCCCACACAATGAATCCTTTTTTGTAGTTATGCTAACGACCTAATACTACTAGATTTTACCTTGGCAGAATAGTACCTGATGACCCTATTCCCGCCGATGCTGGCGACTCCAATGATGGGAAAACTGTTCGCGATAAGCCAGAGGTGCCTGTATTGACTGCCCTGGCCGCAATAAAAACTGTATAGCACCCTGTTCAGGGCTGGACAGAATATGCGACTTCACATGTTGGTAGCGTTTCACCACTGTCTTGTTTGGATGTCTGAAGCGGTTACGATAACCCGTTGCAAACAGGACATAACGAGGTTTGACCCGATCTACAAAATCGCTCATCGATGACGATTTACTACCATGATGGGGCGCAACCAGGATATCTGCACGTAGATCAAGAGTTTTCTGCCTCACCATCATTCTCTCACTTTTACGATGAATATCCCCTGTTAATAAAACAGAACCTGCCTGACTTTCAATTTTCAACACGCAGGATCGATCATTTCTTTTAAGTTTCTTCAGTCCGGAGGGATGTAGAAAACTGAATTTCACGTCATCCCACTTCCAGCTAACACCAGCCTGACAAGCTATGACTGGATAATCAGATAATTTTTCAGGGCTTCCACTGTAGAGTGTCTTTATTGCAAATGCCTGTTGCAGTGATTGAAAACCGCCAATATGATCCTGGTCACCATGTGAAATAACGACCATGTCAATTTCCTTAACGCCCTGTTGACGCAAGTAAGGCACAACCACTGCGCGACCAATATCAAAACGTTTGCTATAAATTGCCCCCGTGTCAAATACAAGGGTATGATTTTTCGTTTGAATAACGCTGGCCAGCCCTTGCCCGGCGTCTAGCAATGTTAACTTTATACTCCCTGACTGAAGCGGATTACCGCTCATAAAAAAGACGGGTAATAACAAAACAATTCCTACGCGTTTTACTGGTAAGCCTTTAGGTGACATTAAAAGTAAAATCCCTGCTATAGCTAGCATAATAATCATCACGGAGGGTGATGCAGAAAACCATTGCGAAAATGAAATGCCCGCAAGTTTCTCCAGCAAAAACTGTAAAGGTAATAACGCTTCGCTCGTGAAATGAAGTAGAATTTCAGCGCCAGGTAACCCGGTCAGTATGAGCACGCTGGCAATTAAAATGCCTGGTACTATCAGTAAACTAACCCAGGGGATAGCAATTATGTTTGCCAAAGGTGCAATCAATGACGAAGATTGAAAAAAGAAAATGGTTAATGGAAAAAGCCCTACTGTAATCAACCATTGCGCCCGAATGCTGCTTTTCCAGCCCTTTAATGGTCTGACCCGATTACTCAAACCGTAAACAAGCAATGCCACCGCAGAAAATGACAACCAGAAGCCCGGTGATAATACTGAGCGTGCATCAAGAATCAATACAACCAGTAACGCTAATGCCAGCGTGTGTGAAGGCCTGCTGTTTCGATTGAGTAACAATGACAGCATCACCACGACAACCATACTTAATGCACGCTGGGTAGGTATGGCCATACCCGCCAGTAATGCATAAATCAGGGCCCCTGATATGGCCAATATTGCCGCTGCGCGAGGTGCCGCAAAGTAAAGACAGAACAAAGGAACCCTTGACCATAGCCAGCGTCCAAGAAAAAAACATAATCCAGCAACCAGGCCGATATGTAACCCGGATATGGCCACCAGATGACTCGTTCCTGTTTTCTGGAATACCTGCCACTGTTCTGGTTCAATATCATCACGTAACCCTAATGCCAGTGCAATCAAAACACCTGTAGTCTCACTTTCGGCCAGCCCAGATCGCAATTTGTGTAATAACGTATACCTTAAATACTGCAAGTTGAATATCCGGGTTTTTAATAAATTATTCTTGTCTTTGCGAATGTAGCCAACAGCACTGACACTATTTCTAAACAACCAGGATTCATAATCAAAGCCTGCCGGATTCATGAGTCCGTTTGGTTTTTTCAATCTCACCCTGAATTGCCATATTTGTCCAGGCTCCAGCTGTGGGTGCGCACCATACCAACTCAGCTTGATCTTCCCGGGGTTTGACCAAATCTGGCCTGTCACCATCTGTGCATTTGTCGGCAAAAACAGGAAACTGCTATGTCGCTTCTGATCACGCGGCACTGAAACGATTTCACCTTTTATCAGCATATCTTTACCCTCAAACTGACCGGGTAAATCATGCTGATAAAATAACCATGCCTGTATCCATGCCCATACAAAACCAGCTATCAACCAGGCAGGGATTCGGAAACGGGTAAATCGTAGAAACAGGATTAACAGTAACAACAATCCAATAATCCAGCCAAATTCCGGCAAGACATCACACTGATGAAGCACTATAATACCTGTCAGAAAGGCTATTGAGGCTTTAATCATACGTTCCTTGTTCCCTGTTTTCCTTGATTAATCCATTAATAACCTTCTGAAAAGGTCATGCAACCGATCATCGTAATACCCGAACGGATTGCTCACTTAAAGTACAGGCGGCTCCTGCCGCTCTGATGTACCATAGTATATAAACAATAAAGAGATATCATGCCAAAGAAGTTTCTGAAACGCTATATGCCGGATCATGACACGATCCGTAATCACAAACATCTAAAGATCTTTGGCACGCTGCTACACTCGCCCAATTTATGGCACCTTAACAGGCGCTCGGTCGCCGGTGCCTTTGCTAATGGGTTATTCATGGCCTTTATACCGGTTCCGTTTCAGATGATACTGGCCGCAGCGGGTGCCATTCTATTCAGGGTTAACCTGCCACTCTCCATTGCTCTGGTCTGGATTACTAATCCGGTTACCATGCCCCCGATGTTTTATGGTACTTACAAACTGGGCTCCTGGATCATGAATAAACCGCCACAGGACTTTAATTTTGAACTTAGCATGAACTGGCTAATGAATGGACTGGCAGCCATCTGGCAGCCTTTTCTACTGGGCTGCCTGGTTGCAGGAACAGTCGCTTCAATACTGGGTTATGCAAGTATTCGCCTGATCTGGCGCTGGCACATCGTCAAAGAATGGAATCAGCGCAAAAAGCGCCGCCAAAAAATATAGAATATAGATTATAAAAATTATTCAAATATCTGTTATATCGACTAATTTTCCATCTTCTATTCTAAGCGTTCTATCCATTCGCGCAGCCAGTTGTAAATCATGGGTCACGACGATAAAACTAAGATTATAATCAAGATTCAAGTCCATCATTAGCGCGTATACCTTATCAGCTGTCTCATGATCCAGATTACCCGTCGGTTCATCTGCCAGCACGCAGGCTGGACGAGTAACCAGTGCTCTTGCAAGTGCTGCCCGTTGACGCTCGCCACCGGACAATTCCCCTGGCTTATGTTTAAGACGATGATTCAGACCAACCTTCTGCAATATATCATTCGCTAGCTGTTGGGCTTTTTGCACTGAATCGCCTCTAATCAACAAAGGCATACAGACATTTTCCAATGCGGTAAATTCAGGTAATAAATGATGGAACTGATAAACAAAGCCCAGAGATTTATTCCGCAGTAGTCCACGCTGTGTATTTGACAATCGTGTCATACTACTGCCCGCAATAACAACTTCACCCGATGTCGGTGTATCCAGTCCACCCAGAATATGCAGCAAGGTACTTTTACCTGTACCGGACGCCCCCACGATTGCAATTCGTTCTCCGGCTTTTACATCCAGATTAACATCACTCAAAACATTAACAACCAGACCGGCATCATTGAATGTTTTGCCTATTCCCTTGCAAGAAAGAACACTCTGATCATTCATAACGCAATGCCTCTGCAGGCGAAGTACGTGATGCACGCCAGGCTGGGTACAAGGTAGCCACCAATGCTACGAACAAAGACGCTGTGCCAATTTTATATACATCATCCCAGTGAAGGTCACCAGTCAATTGACTGATATAATACACATCAGGTGATAAAAATTTCATGCCCAGCACTGACTCCAGGGTTGATACAACTGCTTCAACATTCAACGCAGTGGGTATACCCGTAACCAGTCCTAATGTTGTACCAATAACCCCGAGAAAAACCCCCTGAATCATAAATATAGCCATAATTGTACCGGGAGATGCACCCAGGGTTCGCAATATTGCAATATCTGATTCTTTATCAGTTACCGCCATAACCAGCGTAGAAACAATGTTGAAAGCCGCGACTGCGACAATCAACGACAATATTATAAACATCATGCGTTTTTCAAGATTTATCGCTTTAAACAGGTTTGAATGTTTTTGCCCCCAGTCTCTGACCAGATAGCCTCCTGACAATCTATCAACTAACTCACGAGCAATAGCAGGCGCCTGAAAAACATCATTCAGTTTCAAACGTACCCCAGACACCTTATCGCCCAGCCTATATAAACGACTGGCATCACGCATGTTTACAAAAGCCAGACCGCTATCATACTCATGCATACCAATCTCAAAAACAGCAACGACTTTAAATCGCCTGAATCGAGGCACCACGCCTGCAGCTGTAACGACTGCCTGAGGAATAATAACGGTTACGCCATTATCCCCCTGTTCTTTCATTTCCTTTACATCGGTCGTGCCAAAAAGTCGCATAGCCAGTTCATTACCAATCGCAATATTATAAGACCGGGGCGTTAAATTCTTCAGGCTGCCTGAAATGACTTTTTGATTAACATCCGAAACCTTTAATTCTTCAGCGGGTTTAATGCCACGTATCAATATACCTTTACTGATACGACCATTACTGAGCATCGCTTCACCCTGAATGTAAGGTGCTGCCCCTAAAACCCGGGTATCCTGACTTACCTGCTTTGCGACCGTTTGCCAATTTTCCAATGGTCGGTAAATCCCTTCTATCGTGGCATGTGATGCCATACCTAATATCCGTACGCGCAGCTCTTTTTCAAAGCCATTCATGACAGATAACACTGTGATCAGGGCCCAGACACCAATAGCTATACCTAAAGTAGAAATCAGGGAAATAAACGAAATAAAATGGTTTCGTCGTTTGGCTCTCACATAACGGAGACCAATAAATACAGATAAGGGTTTAAACATAGAGGCGAATTAAATCATAATTTCCCGAAATTTGCTCTATTTTAGCGTATTAAACAGAAAACAATTTTATTTCCGCAGTAGATTCACATCACATTTTTGCAAAAAAGCATCATATCAGTGATGGGGATGTTTTTCTTGCCGCCAGGAACTGCTATAGTTATTTGCACATGTAATAAAAATCAGCAGCACTCATGGAGTTAGATGATGAACTTAAGAAAGTTTCTGGTACTTATTCTGCTAATCACCGGCAGCGCCCAAATAACGACAGCCATGGCAGCAACGACCCAAAATGCTACAACAGTGGATGTGCATGGGATGTCTATGGACAGTATTCTGCAGCGATTTGGTGAGCCTGAAAATAAATTGGCTCCGGTTGGCGACCCACCGATTACTCGCTGGGCATACCCTGGGTTTACCGTCTATTTTGAACATCAGCTGGCTATTCATGCGGTGAAACATCGTAACTAACCGACACTATTGACCTTGATCACTTTCCCGGCTGAATGGGCACATCAGTCGGGCATCATGCTCACCTGGCCAGACGATAAAACCGACTGGGCAAGTACACTGCATCAGGTTGAAGCTGTATATTTACAACTCACAGAAAAACTCAGTCATGATCAGAAAATACTGATTATTTGTCGCAACCCCTCGCATCAATCTCATATTTCAACCCGACTGGCCAAAACCAGTACAAACTACCAGAACATTATATTTTTTCAGGCTCAGTTTAATGATACCTGGACACGTGATTATGGCCCAATATCCGTCACCAAGGACAATAAACCCAGCCTGCTCGATTTTCAGTTTAATGGCTGGGGTAACAAATTCAGCGCTATTGATGACAACCAGATAAATCAGCAGCTATTTAACGAAGGACTTTTAGCAGAAATGGAGCCAGTCCCATTCGTGCTAGAAGGTGGCAGTGTAGATAGTGATGGCCAGGGCAGCTTGCTAACGACACGACAATGCCTGCTTAACCCCAACCGCAACGGAGATATAAGCAAGCAGGAAATCGAATCGATTTTCAATCAGTACCTGGGCATCAGGCAGGTACACTGGCTGGAGAACGGTTATCTTGCCGGAGATGATACAGACAGCCATATTGATACCCTCGCTCGTTTCTGCAGTCCTGATACCATTGCTTTTATGGCCTGCTCAGACACTGAAGATGAACACTTCCATGAACTGAAAGAAATGCGACATGAATTACGCTGTCTGAAAACGATAGATGGTAACGCCTATCATCTCATCCCACTTGAATTACCAACAGCCATAACAGATGACAATCATCAGCGCCTGCCCGCCAGTTATGCCAACTTTTTAATTACTAATCAGGCTGTTTTCGTACCCGTTTACGGTGATTTACGCGCAGATCAGCACGCTATCACGCAAATACAGAGTGGGTTCAGAAACAGGACTGTGATACCAATTGACTGTAAGCCTTTGATTATGCAACATGGAAGCCTGCATTGTATTACCATGCAGCTGACAGAGGGTGCATTACAAACGAAATGACAAACACAAGCACAAATTCACACTCCATTCGTGTCAGCCTGGTTCAGCTAGCCTCATCTCCGAATAATCCTTCCTCACTGGCAAGATGCATTGAAGGTATCAGACAGGCAAGCCAACAAGGTGCCCAACTCGTATTGTTGCAAGAACTGCACAACACACACTACTTTTGCCAATCAGAAGACCCTGATTATTTTGATCTGGCAGAATCGATACCCGGACCCAGCACAGAAATACTGGGTAAAGTAGCTCTGGAAACAGGCCTGGTCATTGTTGCATCTCTGTTTGAAAAACGTAGCGTGGGTCTGTATCACAATACTGCCGTCGTTATTGATAGCGATGGTCAGATTGCTGGTAAATACCGCAAAATGCATATTCCTGATGATCCGGGATATTATGAAAAATATTATTTCGCGCCCGGAGATTCCGATTTCAAGCCCATACGAACCAGCATTGGAAACCTGGGAGTGTTAATTTGCTGGGATCAATGGTTTCCAGAAGCAGCCCGTTTAATGACACTGGCAGGAGCTGACCTGTTACTATACCCTACTGCGATCGGCTGGGAACCTACTGATAATAAGGAAGAAAAATTACGTCAGCAGTGTGCCTGGCAAACTGTTCAACGTAGTCATGCAATATGCAACGGACTTCCTGTTTTAGCTTGTAATCGTGTGGGCTTTGAAGCCAGTCACAATGGCCGCTCACAGGGAATTAACTTCTGGGGGAGTAGTTTTGTCTGTGACTCATTCGGAAAACCATTGATAGAGGGTCCAGATAATAAAGAATGCGTACTTGTGACCGATATTAATATAAATGAAACAAAAAAAACACGCAATGAATGGCCCTTTTTACGAGACCGTCGGACAGATGCTTATGACGAGCTACTTTGCCTGTTTCGAGATAATTAAGAACACCCGTACTGACCGATGACATTCAATCGCCCCATGTTTAATAAAAATAACAGCAAAAGTATTCGACAACGCTTTTTTTTGATTGTGGGTATTACCTGTTCGGTTGTACTGGCAATCAATATTGCTGCACAAATTTTCGTATCAAATCTGGCCTCCAGCAGTGCAGATAATATCAACTTGCGACATGAATCTTTCGTGATCAGTCGAGACATCAGGGCGCACCTGGGTACTGCTAATCACATTTTAAGTAACCATTTACTTAAACCCGATCAAAATGTATCTGATACATGGAATCAAAACATGATTTCATTAGGAGGGAAACTGGATTCATTAGTAGCCTCATCCTGGGTCAGGGATAAACAGCTATTACCCATCGTCCGTAACCTGGAGGCCAGCATAGTCACCTATGATCAGGAAGTTCGAAAGCTGTTAATACTCAGGTTAAATGCACAAAAACAACACCCCGCATTATTTTACGCCCGCGAAACCATGTTACCGCTCAACCGAACATTTCTTACCAGTGCGGCTCTCGCACTTGAAGAAATACTGGAGGAATCAGATAAAAAAGCAAACGCGTTATCATACTTGAAAATTTCAGCAACACGTCACCTGTGGATTCAGCTTATTTCAAATTTTCGCATGTATATCATCAATCGACTCGGGTCTTTTGATGAACAATCATTACAGGTTCAGGCGCAGGATATTGAACTCCTTTATTTGCAACTACTGGAAAATCTGAGTGAACTGGCAGACCTTAATAAGGGAGAAACCTTTGGTCTTCAGACCAGTCAATCAATTCAGGATATGATTAAATCAGCAAAAACCTGGATCAAGGATTTCCGACTTGTCAGAAAAATAAATGCTGGCCCAAACTGGCGGATGGACGCAATTATCCTGAGCCGAAAAATCGTTCCACTGGACAAGCGTATTCTTGATCACATAAAAAAACTGGAACTGGCTATTTCTCATTCCGCAGAAGAAGATGTAAATAAACTGGCCAGCATGGGCAGGCATATAACTATTGCGCTTTGGTCTTTTCTTCTAGTGGGTGGTGTTACGGTATTATTAGGGTTTTCTTACTTTAACAGATCCATTCTTCAGCCTATTGCCATGCTCACCAAGGCATTCAAATCTGAAGCATCTGATCACATTGAGTTACCCTTACCTAATATCCAGACAAGAGAAACTCAAAACCTGATTGACGCTTTTACCTTAATGCGCAAGCAAGTCTCTACCCGCCAAGCAGCACTTGAACACCAGGCGTTACATGATTCCCTAACCGGTTTACCAAACCGCAACCTGCTCTATGATCGAGTTCAACAGATGATTCATAAAATGCATCGTGAAAATAGTGCGATGGTATTAATGATGCTGGACCTAGATCGATTTAAGGAAATTAATGACACGTTAGGACATCAGATTGGCGATAGGATTCTTGAGCAGGTCGCACTGCGTTTAATACAAACTGTGCGCGATACTGATACCGTAGCACGTCTAGGAGGAGATGAGTTTGCACTGGGTCTGCCATTACAGCAACCTGAAGATGCAGAAAGGGTCGCTCGCAAAGTCATTACGTCACTGGAACAACCTTTTATAGTCGAAGGCTACCAGCTATTTGTAGGTGGTAGTATCGGACTCGCACTTTACCCGGATCATGGAGACAAGGTTGAGACACTACTACAAAGGGCTGATGTCGCCATGTACGTAGCCAAGCGTAGTAACAATCATTTTGTACTCTACAATCCATCACAAGATAAGGACAGCCTGGGGAGACTCGCATTAAGTAATGACTTGCGTCAGGCATTGAATGAAGAAGACCTGATCGTTTATTACCAGCCTAAAGTTAACCTCAAGACAGGGGCAACTTATGGCGTTGAAGCACTGATCAGGTGGAAACACCCTGTTCGGGGTTTTATACCCCCTGATGAAATTATTTTTATTGCTGAACATACCGGCCTGATAAAACAACTGACTCACTGGGTTTTAAAAGAAGCAATAGCACAGTGTAAAAAATGGCATCTGGCGGGTCATAAAATCACAATGGCAATAAATCTGTCTACTCAAAATATTCAGGATCAAACTCTGTTTCAGGTCATTCAGGACATCCTTTCCACCTATGACTTTCCTCCTGAATCACTGGTACTTGAGGTCACTGAAAGTGCAATGATGCTGGAACCCGAGCATGCAAACTTAACACTTTCACGTCTGGATGCAATCGGCGTCTGGATCTCAATTGATGATTTTGGCACCGGCTTTTCATCCCTGGCCTATTTACGTCAGCTACCGGTTGATGAACTTAAAATTGACAAGTCATTCATTATGCATATGCAAAATAATGAAAATGATGCTGTCATCGTACGTTCCACAATTGATCTGGCGCGAAACCTCGGCCTTAAGGTCGTCGCTGAAGGCATTGAAGACGCCGGTACCTGGGAAATGCTTGTCTTACTGGGTTGTGACTATGGCCAGGGCTTCTATATGAGTAAACCCCAGCCCGCTAATGAACTGGAACAGTGGCTGCAATTACAAACCCCCTGGTTAAAAGAAGCCAGTCTGTAAACTTATCTTGATTTGTATATATTGAAGCGTTAGTTTTATATACAGAACCTTCTGATCAGTTCTGTATGAAACAAATTAAATCAGACTGATCCGGGCTTCCTTGAATTTTTAACCACAGCAGGATATCTTGATGATTCTGATTTTAACGCCCGATACTGCCACCAATAACCATGAGTATGCCCATCTCATTAGTTATCTTGAAAATTTGCCTGATATTCAATTCCGCGTACACCGCGAAAAAGGACAGCAACAAACCTTGATCGAAATCTACCTGATAGGCAACACTGCGTCACTACTCATTGAAGACATGCAACAATTACCCTGCGTCGATCGGGCAATCCGTATTTCGGAGGAATATCACATCCTCGGTCGCCATCACAATGATACTCGCAGTACCCGGTTTGAGTACAATGGAGTTGAATTTGGACAAGATACATTAAATGTTTTTGCCGGCCTTTGTGCCGTTGATGTTCCAGAACATGTTGAACTAATGATGAAAGCTCTTCAACAACATGGTCAGGTATGTACTCGCATGGGCGCTTATAAACCACGAACCAACCCATACTCGTTTCAGGGGCATGGTAAAGATTGTTTACCCTGGGTTTTTGAAATGGCGGGTAAATACGGTATAAAAGTTATTACAATGGAAATAACTCATGAAAATCATATTGCTGAAATACAACATGCGCTTCATCAGACAGGTAATCCTACCGGCGTCATGTTACAAATAGGAACACGAAATACACAAAACTTTGAATTATTAAAAAGTGTGGGGAAACAAAGTGATTTTCCAGTTTTACTCAAACGTGGTTTTGGAATCACTCTTGAAGAATCTCTCAATGCAGCTGAGTACCTGGCCAGTGAGGGCAATACCCGTGTAATTTTTTGTTTAAGAGGCATGAAAACCAACATGAGTGATCCTCATCGTAATTTTGTTGACTTTGCTCATGTACCCGTTGTAAAGCGACTCACCCGAATGCCGGTTTGTATTGACCCATCTCACTCTGTTGGCAGCCGAGATCGTGGGCCAGATGGTATTCTCGACGTTATGCACGTTACCGCCCAGGGCATTATAGCCGGCGCCAATATGGTTCTGGTAGACTTCCACCCTGCACCTGAAAAAGCGTTGGTAGACGGCCCTCAGGCATTAACGATGGATGAATTACCCTTGTTTCTGGAAGATGTTTCCATTGCCAGGAAAGCATATGAGCAGCGCTTGAAATTACAGGTTTCATAACATTTGCTATTAGTACTATAATCAGCACCATTTTTAATTACAGTCAATCAGGAATAGCACGAGGACAGCATGAGTAGCATACAATTATCAGAAGAATTATTAACCGATATTCAAAAAACATTGGTCAGCCATGATCCAACAGCACAGGATATGGGCGTTGCCGTTCAGTATATGTCTGCCATCACTGGCTTGTTGTTGGCTAACTTCAAAGCATACGATCAAACTCAAAAAAAACAACTTCTCAAACAATTATTCGATTTTGCTGAACATGTTATGGCTGATAATACCGTTGAATCCATTCCTGACACAGCTGGTAACGATCCTGCAGTTGGTATCTGGAAACCTGAATAACAAAAAATCATATAAATAATCGTTTCATCACATCTCGGCTAAATTATCTTTTCATCACCTGAATACTGAATATTTAATTGATTGTTCAGTATTCAGGTGATATAAAAGCTTACATGAATGCAAAAGCACATGACCGATTGACTGAAACCCGCGACCACATACTTGATGTAGCACTGGGGCATTTCCAGCATTTTGGTGTTAAAAAAACTGCCATGGCTGATATCGCCAGTGATGTAGATATGTCGACGGCTAATCTTTATCGTTATTTTAAAAACAAGGAAGAAATTGTTGTCGCATGTAGTCAACGGTGTCTCAATGATCGCAGCAACCATCTTCTTACCATAGTTAACAACATTGAGTACAGTGCAGCCAGAAAACTACAGGAGTATTTCCTGGCATCATTGAGATATACCTATAGTCAAACAGGTGACAATCCCAGAATTACAGAATTAGTCAATGTCATCACTTCTAAACACCATCATATTGTTCATGAAAAAAACAGCGTTGAACAATCCATGATAAAAACAATTCTTGAACAGGGGCTGCAACAGCAGGAATTTATAATTAAGAACCTCAATCAGACAGTTCAGGCCATTCATGCATCCTTACATCTTTTTCAGTTTCCAGTTGCCATGAATATTTATGAATTATCAGAGCTTGAGGAGAAAGCTGAAGCCTTATCCGCATTGATTATTAAAGGTCTGAAACAATAATATCATCACACTAGTCACAGGAACGACAAATGAAAAATTTTGAAAATGCGCTCGGAAAATGGGTTATTGATTACAGGTTTTTAATTATTCTGATTACCCTGTTTATAACCGGCTTTAGTATGATAGGTGCACAGAATCTCAGCATGACTACTAACTACCGCGTTTTCTTCAGTGAAGATAACCCACAGTTACTCGCTTTTGATGCACTGGAAAAAACATATTCAAAAAATGACAATGTACTATTTATACTGACACCGAAGGATGGCAAGGTCTTTAGTCAGAACACTCTGAAAGCCATTGTTGAATTTACCAAAATGGCCTGGCAGATCCCATACAATACACGTGTAGACTCTATCAGCAATTTTCAATTTACCTCAGCAAAAGATGATGACCTGAAGGTCGGTGATTTAATTGTTGACCCAATGAGCCTGACTCCGTCTGAGTTAAAAAATAAAAAAGCGATCGCACTTACTGAGCCTTTATTACTAAAACGACTAATATCGACTGATGCAACCGTTACCGGAATAAATGTAACCATACAACTACCTGGAAAAAATCCTGTTAGCGAGACTCCGGAAGTCGTGAAATACTCTCGTGATCTGGCACAAAAAATAAGGCACAAGTATCCGAATATTGAAGTACGCATGGCTGGCATGATCATGATGAATAATGCATTTTCTGAGGCATCGCTGAATGATTTCAAATTTCTGGTGCCTCTGAGTTATGGATTAATGCTGGTTTTTCTGACCTTGCTGATAAAAAGCTTTACCGGCACCATACTTACGCTAATCGTTATTATTCTATCTGTTATTATAGCGATGGGGACAGGCGGCTGGATTGGTTACCCTATCACCCCGCCAACAACTTCGACACCTGTTATTATACTCACGATGGCTATCGCAAGCTCCGTACATCTTCTGGTAACATTTTTTCATGAGCTATATAAAGGAAAGGATCGCTTTGAAAGTATAAGCGAAACCTTGCGAATAAATTTCCAACCCATTGCGCTTACAAGTTTTACAACTGTACTGGGCTTTCTCAGCATGAATTTCTCGGATGTTCCGCCTTTTCAACAATTGGGTAATATGGTCGCCATTGGCGTTGCAGCCTCATTCTTCATGGTTATTTTCTTTATGCCGGCCTTGCTATCATTTATACCATTAAAGCCCAAACAAAAAGCGACTGATGATGACCCTATGATGATCCGGTTTTCCAGGTTCATTATCCGTTTTCGAAATCAATTATTGTCTGGCATGGTTATTCTGGTCGTTGGACTGATCGCATTCATTCCTCGAAATGAACTCAATGATGTTTTTGTTCACTATTTCGATGAAAGCATTCAGTTCAGACAAGATGTAGATTATGCATCAAAACATCTCACAGGCACCTACCTGCTTGACTACTCACTTGAGTCTGGCTCATCAGGTGGCATCAGTAATCCTGAGTACATGAAAGATGTAGAAAAATTCACCCAGTGGTTCAGAAAACAACCTGAAACCATACATGTTAATAGCATTTCCGACACGATGAAACGTCTGAATAAAAACTTACATGCCGATAATACGGATTGGTACAGAATTCCCGATTCTCGTGATCTGGCAGCACAATATTTATTATTGTATGAAATGTCACTACCATTAGGCCTTGACCTGAACAATCAGATCAATATAGACAAGTCCTCTACCCGTTTTGTTGTCACCCTCAAGGTGCTTTCTACAAACCAGATGCTCACACTGGAGAAACGTGCAGGAAAATGGTTAAAACAGAATACTAAACATATAACGAGTGCACTGGGTAGTGGCCCAACCATTATGTTTGCACATATTGGTAAGCGTAATATCAAAAGTATGTTAACCGGAACGACCGTGGCTCTTATTATAATTTCACTTGTACTGATACTGGCATTCAAATCTGTCAAGATGGGATTAATCAGCATGATACCTAATCTGGTTCCTGCTGCGATGGGATTTGGTTTATGGGGTATTTTTGTAGGTGAAGTGGGCCTTGCGCTGGCTATTGTAACCGGGATGACTTTGGGTATCGTTGTAGATGACACAATTCATTTAATGAGTAAATATCTAAGAGCACGTCGCGAACAAGGGATGGATACATTTGATTCCATTCAATATGCGTTTAATACAGTAGGACGTGCGCTGATCATTACCTCTGTTGTTCTGGCTGCCGGATTTTTGGTACTTGCCTTTTCAAGCTTTAAACTGAATTCCGGAATGGGGTTATTAACATCCATTATCATTATGATGGCTATATTTGCTGACTTCTTTTTATTACCCCCCCTACTAATGAAGCTTGAGGAGAAAAAAAATGCCTAGAATTTTATTAACACTTTTATTGCTGCTAACAAGTGCGGTTGCACTGGCGCAAACTCCTGAAGAACGCGGCCTTGAAATAGCAAAGGAAGCTGATAAACGCGACACAGGCTGGGGCGATCAAAAGTCAAGTACTCGCATGGTGCTGCATAATCGTCATGGTCAGACAAGCATACGCAAGATGCATAATCGCTCACTAGAAGTCATTGGCGATGGTGATAAGTCTATCATTATCTTTGACCAACCACGTGATGTTAAAGGTACTGCCTTTCTTAGTTTCAGTCATGCAGTAAAACCTGACGATCAATGGCTATACCTGCCTGCTCTTAAACGCGTCAAACGGATATCTTCTAACAACAAATCCGGCCCGTTCATGGGTAGTGAGTTTGCGTACGAAGATCTTTCTTCACAGGAAGTTGCCAAGTATACATATAAATTTCTAAAAAATGATACTCTCGATGGCCGGGATGTTTTTGTCATTGAACGTTTCCCGGCTTACAAACATTCAGGTTATAAACGCCAGATCGCCTATGTCGACAAAAAAATGTACCAACCCCTTAAAGTAATTTTCTTTGACCGTAAGAATGCGCTCTATAAAACTCTATATTTTAAAAAATATCATCAGTATCTCAATCATTACTGGCGTGCAAATACCATGCAAATGGTTAATCATCAATCAGGAAAATCTACCGAATTGATCTGGGAGTCAATCAGTTTCAAAAATGGTTTTAACGATGCTGACTTTAATCGTAATAGCCTTAAACGAGCACGTTAATTTCCGTGAAGCTCTTCAGCATCCTATTTTTGATCTTACCTGTTTTAACGGGAACAGTTAATGCGGGTGAATGGTCCGGGTCTGTTGTTCTTCAAGGTCAACTTTTCAACCATTCACCTTTATTTCAAAATCAACCCGGAAATAACCTGTCACTCTCAATTTCTCCTGAATACTATCAAGGCTGGCAGAATGATGCACACAGCCTGACCATTGAACCATTTTTCAGATTGGACGCAAATGATCCTGAGCGTACACACTTCGATTTGCGCGAATTTATATATTCAGTCAATCGTGACACATGGGTATTCAGTGTCGGTGTCGGGAAAGTATTCTGGGGGGTTACTGAAGCACAGCATCTGGTCGACGTAATTAATCAGACAGACCTTGTCGAAAGCCTTGATGCAGAAGACAAGCTGGGGCAGCCTATGCTTCATTTATCCTTGATTAGAGACTGGGGAACCAGTGAGTTTTTCATTTTACCCGGTTTCCGGGAAAGAACATTTCCAGGGGAAAAAGCACGATTACGCACATCTCCTTACATTGATAGTAGTCAATCTCAATACAGCTCACGGAATGGTGATAAGCATGTTGATTATGCATTCCGTTACAGTCATACAAAAGGAAATTGGGACTATGGATTTTCGTGGTTTTATGGAACTAATCGCGACCCTGGTTTTACTGGTGGAACTGATAACAATGGGCAACCAGTATTAATTCCTGTTTATAGTTTGATGCATCAGGTTGGACTTGATGTTCAATTAGTCAGTGGTAACTGGCTCTGGAAACTGGAAGCTATTCATCGTCGCGCGAATGGAAGTAACTATAATGCAACTACATCAGGTTTTGAATATACATGGGTCGGTATTTTAGGTAGTAGTTACGATTTAGGCCTGATCACTGAGTATTTATATGACAGCCGGGGAAATCTTGCGCCCACACTCTTTAACAAGGATATTCTACTGGGCACACGTTTTGTATTTAATGATACGGCATCCTCTGAGGTTCTGCTAGGCGTTGTAATTGACCCGGATCAACATGAATACCTTTATCTGATAGAAGCCAGTACCCGCTTAAATGATAACTGGAAGCTTAATGTTGAGGCACGCATATTTTCAGGGCTCAATCCTTCTTCACCCATTTATGACCTGCGCAATGATGATTTTCTACAGATTGAGTTTCAATATTACTTCTGAGATAGCCTTGCTTCTGTCTTAAGTTGCATACAAACAAAACTAAGATCATCTGATAATTCAGCATCACCCGTATGGCCTTTAATCATATTAAGTATAAAGTTCTTGATATAGTCCGGCGTTAAATGAGCTGACATTTTCAGTACCTCAAAAATCTTGTCTGTACCCAGCTGTTCACCATCCTGATTACGAAGCTCTGACAGACCATCGGTATATGCGAGCAGCGTGTCTCCTGCTTCAAATCCGATTACATTACTATCACACATATAGTTTTCCAATACCCCCAATACGGGCCCTGCTTCACCAAGTAAACTGATCTCTTTATTCTGATGTATGACAATTGGAGGGTTATGACCACAATTCACATATTCTATTTGCTGTGATACAGGATCAAGCTGTAACAATGCAATTGTCAAAAACCGACCTCGAACACTGGTGTTAATCACCGACTGATTGATAATGGGGACAATCTCTTTCAACTTGTAATTCTGACTTGCAAGTGTTGTGACAATTGCCTGAATGTTGGACATCAGTAATGCAGCAGCATATCCTTTACCTGACACATCAGCTATAACAACCAGACAGGTACCATCCGGGCGAGGAATAACATCAAAATAATCTCCACCAACCTGTTTAGCAGGACAATAATAGGTTTCAATACTAAATAACTCTGTATCAAAATGGCCATCGGGTATCAAACGATTTTGAATTTCGGCTGCCTGATCAAGGTCTTCTTCTACAAACTTCATTTTTTCTTCATAACTGACAACTGAAACCACTTTTTCCAGCATACGTCTCGAAGACCGGGCAATAACAGCAGCTGCAATGCCCATCATAACAAAAACAATACATTTTAATAAAACCTGTATCCAGGCTGATTCTGATGTACCAATGTGCATGCTATAGCTTTCATCGCTCATCCAGAGATAATATGCGGTGACAAACTGTCCGGCAGCGAAAATGCCAGATAGTATGGCAAACAATGGTCGTAAAGACATACTCGTTAACGCGATCACCAGCAGATAAAACAAAGGTGCTGTAGAGGTCATCGCAAACTCAGCATCTACCAGTCTCGCACTGACCAACATATAAAAAGTTACCGTTGATATTTGTAGTATCAGGTTAAAATATTTAAACGAAGGATGATAAATATTTTTGGCTATCAAAAATGAAATTCCCATGAACCAGATAACCAGAACACTGCTTAGTATGCGTGTAAAATTCAGAAAATCACTCATTTCTGGCGCAGAATCGGCCTGTGCAAATAAGTTCATCACAATAATTGTTACCGCCAGTATCCAGCCGGCTAACTGCTGTGATTTTTTTTCTACTGATAACAGCTCCTTTACCAGTAATTTTTTATAATGTGCTTCGCTCACTATACTGCTCGACTCTTTTAATTCATCAGGATCAATAATATATTGTTATCTAACTTCCAATATACCTATTCAGGTTCTTATATAAATAATGGCCTGCATAGGTTACTTACGTCAATAAAGTACTATCTTTTCAGTTTAGACTCCATACTATTCTAAATTTCATTCTGTTTTAATTTAATATTTAACTTATAATGACATCATGTCACTATCGGAGTTTCAATTAATTAGTAAATACTTTCGCGAAAAGTCAGTTAGCCATGAAAATACGGTGCTGGGAATTGGCGACGATGCTGCGATTGTACGTGTCCCGGCAGGACATAAACTTGTTACTTCAGTAACCCAGCATTCCTTTAAATCATCACTATCCTTTATCGAGGACGCTGAAAAAAAAGGCCATGAAATACTAATACGGGCACTGAACGATTTCAGCTATCTTTACCCGGATCACAGAGCAATATGGATGACCTTATCCCTGAGCCTGGCGCATCTTAATGAAGACTGGTTAATGGCGTTCAGCCAGGGACTATTTTCATGTGCGAGTAAAAATAATATCCAGCTGATCGGGGGTGATACCAGTAAAGGAAGTAACATAATCAGAATAAATCTGAGTGGCTTGAAAAAGCAATCCAGTTAAGATTGAGTCAGAAATTTCATCCCAATCTTAACTGGCATTCACTGATACAGATTATTTATTTCTGGATGGTAGTACAGCCCTGAGCTTATCACTGGCGGCGCGTAACAGCTTTTCCGTCTCTTCCCAGCCAATACAGGCATCTGTTACTGAAACACCGTACTTCAACTCACTCAGATCTTCCGGGACGGGTTGAGAACCTTCAAACAGATTACTTTCCAGCATCAGGCCGACAATAGACATATTGCCTGCTATAATCTGATCCACACAGTGTTCCACAACTGTAGACTGTTGCTTGTAATCTTTATCTGAGTTGCCATGACTGCAGTCAACCACAAGGTTCTGTGAAAGACCTGCATTTGCCAGTTCTTTCTCACAAAAAGTAATATTCTCTATATCATAGTTAGGTTTTCCACCACCACCACGTAAAACAACATGGCCAAAACGATTTCCTCGTGTATGAAAAACGGCACATTGACCATTCTGATTAATACCGAGAAAATGATGTGGCTGAGAAACAGAATGCAAAGCGTTAATTGCAACCGATAAACTTCCATCGGTTCCATTTTTAAATCCGACAGGAGTGGACAAACCACTGGCCATTTCACGATGCGTTTGTGACTCAGTTGTCCTGGCACCAATGGCCGACCAGGTAATTAAATCTGACAGGTATTGTGGCGTAATTGGATCAAGTGCTTCTGTTGCCGTCGGCATGCCCATTTCAGCCAACTCCATTAAGATCAATCTGGACAGAAATAATCCTTTTTCGATATGAAATGAATCATCCATATAAGGATCATTAATCAGACCTTTCCAACCAACAGATGTCCTCGGTTTTTCAAAATAAACCCTCATGACAATATACAAAGTGTCATTAAGTTCGTCTGCAAGCGCCTTGAGTTTATGCGCATATTCTCGTGCGGCGCCCAGATCATGTATAGAACAGGGCCCGACGACTACAAACATGCGATGATCAGTACCATTCAGGATGTTCTCAATCGTTTTTCGTCCCTGTAAAACAGTCTCTGCACCCTGTCTGGTTAATGTGAGGCGAGCCTTGACCTGAGCCGGTGTTGGCAGCAGGTCCTGGGATACTACATTTACATTGTTCAAATTTTTTTCTGTCATGATCTGTTATTTTAAGTGTTCAATATCCAGTCTTATCTCTGTTAACAGACATAAGGACAATAATTCTGCAATAAGCCCCGTATCATACCTTATTTGATGATTTTTCACATATTTTCAACTGATTTTATATAAATAATTAATAAATCCTTATGCTTGAGGGGTATTCATCACCTTGCCAGACCACTATAATCGCCTTCAGTTATTATTTTCACTGGAGCATCTGATGGCTAACACTGATTCTGAAAGTAACATGGACCTTGTCAGCGGCATTACCGCCTTTGAGGGTAAGCATTTTTCTACTGCTGCACGTCTACTTTCTCCACTCGCTGCTGAGGGGGATCCCGAGGCACAATTTCGCATGGCCATAATGTATCAGAATGGATTGGGAATGGTTAAAAATGACCAGTCAGCCTTTGATAATATGAAAGCAGCTGCCGAGCAGGACCATGCTCTGGCTATGCATGGTCTTGGTTTCATGTACATGGAAGGTGAATGTACAGAAAAAGACATGCCACTGGCGCTCGAATGGTTCCATAAAGCCTCAGATGCCGGCATGCAGGGATCAATGACGACTCTGGCAATGATGTATCGTGATGGCAATGGTGTAGAGCAGAATCAGGATGAGGCCAATCGGCTGTTTAAACTGGCCGGTTTTGACCCTGCTGAATTCAACTAAATCGGCGCCTTTACCCCAGGGTTCTTGACGCAATTTCATAACAGTCACTGGAAAGGCCATCATGCTCAAGAATACGTTCGAGTTGATCTTTCATCAATTTCTGGCGAGCAGGATCATAACGTTTCCAACGTGTAAAGGCATGTAACATTCTGGCAGCAACCTGTGGATTTATTCCATCCAGCTGAATTATCCGGTCTGTCAGGAACTGATACCCTGCACCATCCTCACGATGGAAACAGACCGGATTTCCCATAACAAAGCTCCCAATCAGTGCCCGCACCTTATTAGGGTTACTTATCGAGAATGCCGGGTGATTCATCAGTGCTTTAACTCTCTCAAAAGTATCCTTCGATGTTGAACTTGCCTGCAAACCAAACCACTTGTCGAGCACCAGTGTATCGCCCTTCCATTTTTGATAAAAATCATCAAGAAAAATGTGTTTATCTGTAAGCTTACTGTCTATTATACAACTTAGTGCCGCCATTGAATCGGTCATATTATCAGCTTGCTGGTACTGGTTTATGCATAATTCATTTGTGACCGAATTATCCAGTTCCATTAAGTAAGATAACGCTACATTTTTTAATCTTCGTGCGGCAACGGATGTACTCTCAAAGCAATAAGAAGCTGTATGTAAATTGTGCTGATAGACATTCGCCAGCTCTTGATCAAGTAATCCTGCAAGTTCCAGTTTTAGTTTTTTCAGCGCCAGGTGTATCAGATCAACATCGATATGACCTTTTTGCAATTCTGCCAGATAATTTTCAGATGGCAGGCATATGATTTCAGCAATTAATCCCTTATCCAGTTGCTGATCATTTAAAAGTGCTTTTAAAGCATCAATCATAATATGATTAATGTGAATTGGCTTTTTACCTTTATTGTCTATGAATTCCTGCAAGGTATTCAAAAGTAGTTTCTGACCGGCCTCCCATCGATTGAATTCATCTTTATCATGCTTGATCAGAAAGGCAAAATCCTCATCCTGCCATGAATAATTAACAATCACAGGGGCTGAAAACCCTTGTAACAAGGAAATAACAGGTTTACTACCAATACCCTTGAAAACAAATGTTTCAGTTGATTTATCCAGTATCAAAACCATTTGGCCTTTTTCATTTACAGTGTGATTTTTATCTGGGATTGCATTTATCTGACTGCCTGTTTCCTGATCATATAAACTACAAATAACGGGTATATAAAAAGGCTCTTTGCTGGTCTCATTCTTTTCATTTGTACAAGACTGTTTCATGGTTAATTGATATTGCTGGCTGACGGGATCATAGCCATCACTAACGTCAATAACAGGAGTACCCTTTTGATCATACCAACGCTTAAACTGTTTTAAGTCTGCCTGATTTGCATCTGCCATAGCCGCACAAAAATCATCTGTCGTAACAGCCTGACCATCGTGTCGACTGAAATATAAATCCATGCCACGGCGAAACCCCTCTTCACCAAAAAGTGACTGATACATACGAACAACTTCAGCGCCTTTATTATAAATGGTTACCGTGTAGAAATTATTGATCTCAACATATGAGGATGGTCTCACTGGATGAGACATCGGGCCTGCATCTTCCGCAAACTGATGACTTCGCAATATCCTGACATCCTGAATACGTTTTACTGTGCGCGACGTCATATCACTACTGAATTCCTGGTCTCTGAATACAGTAAGACCTTCTTTCAAGCTCAATTGAAACCAGTCCCGGCACGTAACACGATTACCTGTCCAGTTATGAAAATACTCATGTGCAATAACACTTTCAATTCCATCATAATCGTGATCTGTTGCTGTTTCAGGACTGGCAAGGACATATTTACTATTAAAGACATTAAGTCCTTTATTTTCCATAGCGCCCATATTGAAATCATTAACAGCCACTATCATGTAAATATCAAGGTCATATATCAATCCGTATTTTTGTTCGTCCCATAACATTGATTTCTTTAGTGATTGCATTGCATGCTCACATTTTGTGATATTTTCCGGCTCTACATAAATCCGTAAGCATACTTTTCGACCTGACATTGTCGTAAAATCATCTTCAATATATTCGAGCTTTCCTGCCACAAGCGCAAACAGATAACAGGGTTTTTTATGTGGATCATGCCATTCAACCCAATGAAGGTTATCATCAAGAACACCTTCATGGACTTTATTACCATTGGATAGGAGAACCGGGTATTTGTCGATATCTGCTATTATTTTCACCTGATATGTTGCCATTACATCAGGACGATCAAGAAAATAAGTGATTTTACGGAAACCTTGTGCTTCACATTGAGTACAAAAATTCTCACTTGACTGGTACAAGCCCTCCAGTGAAAGGTTCTCTCGCGGATATATTTTTGTTACAACATCAAGTGTAAAATCATCAGGGCACTGATCTATCGTAAGACAGTTTTCATCAATATGATATTCTTCTTCAGACAACGCAATTTCATTCATTGATATGGATAGCAATTCCAACTCACGTCCATCCAGAACTAATGCAGCTTCTGTCACTTTACTTAACTTCAACGCTGAACGCACTATGACGTGTTCATCACGTAACGTAAATTCGAGAGCAACGTTATTTATTTTGTACGCTGGCGGTTGATAATCCTTAAGAAAAATCGTTTTAGGTGTCTCTGTTTTCATACTGTTCCTGAATACCGCTTGATTTAATATCATTCATATTAACCCAGACCAGTTCGAGTCAATAGTGTTATTTAAGGTAAATACAGAAATTACAGAAAAAACAATATTATCAAGTGAAAACCACCGGTTTTCAAAGAGATTTTCAATTTTTTAGTAGACGACCAGAACACCCCTTGGTCAGATAATACCATCTGGATAAATGTGAAAAAACAGGTCGAATATGACCCTCTCACTTCCTGATCAAACAGGCAGCTACTTTCAACATGCTCACGTATTTTTATTCAGACTAGCTTGATCCATATCTTACATATGGCATAATTCCATGTAGAAAACTATAAGGTATCAAATACACTTGAAAAAAATCATTTTCATCTTTTTTTTTAACATCCCCTCCTTATTTGCCGATACTACCTGCATTCCCTGGCATGCATATCACTATACCAACTCTGTCCCACTCCAGATTAATAAAATAAAAATAGAACCCCTTAATATATTTAATACCGATGTACCAGCTGAAAATCATAAAATACATCGCCTTGCTAATTTACTACATATCAAAACACGGCCAGATACAATAAAGTGGCAGTTATTATTCAATACAGGCGACAAGCTGGATTTACGTATACTTGAGGAAACTGAAAGGAATCTCAGAGCAAACCAATATATCAAAAATGCCAGTATTAACCCCACAAGGGTATGTGGTAACAAGGTTGATATTTTAGTTCAAACAACCGACAGCTGGACGCTCACACCAGGAATATCATACGGAAAATCAGGGGGATCCAATACTTCAAGTGCTGAAATTACCGAGGTTAACCTGCTAGGTAAAGGAAAATCGCTCACCTTAAGCTATGCTAAAGGCATTGACCGTAATGGAAGTCTGCTTCAATATACCGACCCACAATTTAATGGTTCACGACGGTCCCTTACAGTTGGAATAAGAGACAATACTGATGGTGAGCAATACAATCTATCTTTTGGCTTACCTTTTTATCAATTAAACAATAAAAAGTCGTGGGGCCTGGATATCCAGTCCAGAAAACAGATCATCCGCTTATATTCAAACGGAATCATCTCATCTGAAATCGGGGAAGACTCTGATTTTCTTGGTTTTTATTATGGCTGGTCAAAAGGTCTGATAGGAGATCGTGTCAAGCGAATAAGAGCTGGCTGGCTATATAATACTGTTAATTATCATGGCATCAATGGCTCAACCCCATCCATTAGCTCATATAAATTATCCTACCCATGGATTGAATATGAATATTTTCAAGAACGCTATACAAAAAAGAAAAACTTCCGGACCATGGGTAGAATTGAAGATGTTTCACTGGGACGAAATTTTACTGCACGTGTTGGGGCCATTACTGAAACCCTGGGTTCCAGTGACGAATATTTCCTTCTTTCAACACGTTATTCCGAAGGCTTCCAGCCTACTATTAATCAACTAGGCCTGCTCAAACTGGAAACAGATACTTATTCTGGCAAGGGAATATTAAACGGCAGCACCATCAGATTGACAGGTGAGTGGTTCTGGTTCCAGAATCATAATAGCAACTATTACCTGTCAGGAAAATATAACCATATTGATAATCTACTACCTGGGCAACAAATCGTACTGGGTGCTGACACCGGCTTACGTGGATACCCTATTCGCTACCAAAGTGGTGATAAATCATTTGTCGCCACAGCTGAAAAGCAATACTTCTCTAAATGGTATCCATATAAGCTTGTTAAGTTTGGTGCAGTCATATTTGCCGATGCTGGCTCCGCGTGGGGTCAGGGCAACTCAAGAAAAATCATAGCAGATGCCGGTATTGGCTTACGACTGGTGTCAACAAGGTCTACCGGCAATAGTGTAATGCACATCGACCTGGCATTTCCCATAAACGCACCATCTACTATTGATGACTACCAGCTTCGAATAACAGCTGAACGTTTTCTTTAGCAAGAAAATTATTCTGTTTTATTTACCAATTGGCTGCTGCTGCCTGCAACCAGTCTTCCTTCCAGCCAGTTGGCAAATCTGACTGGTTCAAAAAAGACGATGCTTCAACACAAGGGTACAGTTCACCATAATGTTTGATGTTCGCGCCTGATATTCGTCTGTAAATATGCCTGGCCTCCAGTTCATCAAGTTTACTCAGCCCCGCAGTAGCTATTAACTCAACCAGACTGGTGATCATCGCCTTATGATACTGATGCACTCTCCTGGACTTGTCATTTACATCCAGTGCTTTATAACGTGCAGGATTCTGTGTTGCCACACCCGTTGGACAGTGGTCTGTATTGCAGACTCTTGACTGTATGCAGCCAAGTGCGAACATCATTGCACGTGCCGAGTTTACCGTATCTGCTCCCAGCGCCATCAAGCGCATCATATGAAATGAAGAAAAAGCTTTACCGGAAGCTATCAAGCGAATCTTATCTCGTAAGCCTGTTCCAAGCAGCGCATTATGTACAAAAACAAGACCATCCCTGAGAGGCATGCCTACTGAGTTGGTCAGTTCTATCGGTGCTGCACCCGTCCCCCCTTCACCACCATCGATAGTTATAAAATCGGGAGTAATACCCGTTTCAAGCATCGCCTTGCACACTGAAAGGAACTCAACTTTATCTCCAATACAGAGTTTAAAGCCAACAGGCTTACCGCCCGATAGTCTTCTTAGCCTGGCGACAAACTCCAGTAGACCAACAGGCGTTTTAAAAGCCGAGTGCGATGGAGGAGAAATAACATCATGCCCCAGTGGAACATGACGTATTTCTGCTATCTCTTCAGTTAGTTTTGCAGCTGGAAGAATGCCGCCATGCCCTGGCTTTGCACCCTGTGATAATTTTATTTCAATCATTTTAACAACATCCAATGTTGCTTTTTCCACAAACTGATGCTCATCAAACTGACCATCCTTGTTTCGACAGCCAAAATACCCCGTGCCTATTTGCCAGACCAGATCACCTCCATATTCAAGATGATAAGCACTAATACCACCTTCACCTGTATTATGAAAAAAACAGCCCAGACTGGCACCTTTATTCAATGCCATAATGGCATGTTTGCTCAGGGCACCGTAACTCATTGCTGAAATATTCAGTGGTGATGCTTCATAGGGTTGACTGCAATCAGGTCCACCAAAGCGAATGCGAGGATGATGATCAGTGATACTTGCTGGAGTCATCGAATGGTTCACCCATTCATATCCACTACGATAGACATCAAACTGGGTACCAAAAGGCCGCGTATCCCGCTGCCCTTTGGCTCTTTGGTAGACAAGTGCACGAAACTCCCTGTTAACAGGTCGGCCGTTGAGGTTTGACTCTACAAAGTACTGTTGTATTTCCGGTCTGATAGATTCAAACACATAACGCAAATGACCGATAACCGGGTACAGGCGTAAAATGGTATGTTTACGTTGAAAAATATCATGAATTCCAATGAGAATGATGGGCCCTGTTACTAAGTAAAGCCAGAGTACCGGCTCCCATACAAATGAAACTAAATAAATAAACACCGATAGCAGGATAGAAATAAGAACAAAGGCTTGTTTAACAGTCATAGTCAATCCATGATAACCAGTTGAGGAATATCCGAATTTATCGGATGATTTTTATAGACATATTTTGCTGATGTAAGTTCATCTTCATGCGTAAATCAAGACTATCATCGTCATAGTTTAATAGAATACTACTAATATCAGTCCATCTAAACTAAACTAGGGAAAATGCTAATTCAGTTCAAGGTAGTATCCAATGCGATTTGTTTATTTTTTATTTCTAACGACAATCTTCAATATTATCCTCATTCCTGCCTATGCTGCTAACAATACCCATAATGTAATAAATATTCCTGATTTCTCAGAATATAAAAACGTTAAACAGAAAAAATCAGCCTTTTTTGATTTTATGCGAAAAATTATTAAAACTGAAAACAATCGTATTCTGCTTACACGCAATAAACTTAAATCTCTTCAAAAGAAAAAATCTATTTCAACCGGAGATAAGCTCTGGATTTCTAAAATCGCAAAGAAATATAATGTAGTCATCAAACATCATAAAGATAAAAAAATGTGGAAAGAATTTTTAGCCCGCGTAGACATAGTACCGCTAGAACTCGCAATGGCACAATCAGCCAATGAATCCAGGTGGGGCACTTCACGATTTGCACTAAAAGGGAGGAATTTTTTTGGTCAATGGTGTTTTAGAAAAGGCTGTGGACTGGTACCCAAACGACGCGATAAAGGCGCCGCGCATGAAGTTGCTGTCTTTAAAACAGTCAACGATTCTGTTGCCGCCTATATTCATAATTTAAATACAGGCAGGGTCTATGCCGGGCTACGCAATATCCGTCAACAACTGCGTGCAAAAAACAAACAACCGGAAGCCATCGCGATGGCTGCCGGCCTGAGTAAATATTCAATACGCCGCATGGCCTACGTTAAAGAGATCCGCTCAATGATTCGCTATAACCGAAAGCTGATGATTGGCTCCTGAAATTCATCCTATACTTACCAGTCTATCTGCTTTCTATCACGATAAAACAGACCTGATGTCGAATGATCTGGCAGCGTTGCCAGCCAGATAGCGGTGTCTGCACCTTCTGCCAACTCTCTGGTTGCGCCGTCGCCACCCATATCAGTTTTAACCCAGCCAGGACACATGCTATTGATAAGGATGTTACTGTCACTCAGCTCATCAGCAATAATACGGGTTATTACATTCACAGATGTCTTTGAAATACGATAGCCGGGGCAACAGCCATTCATTTCTGAAAGCTGCCCCATACCACTGGAAAGATTAACAATTCGGCCATAACCATTAGTCTGCATCAACGGAATAATCACCTGACACATACGCAAAACACCATAAGCATTAGTCTCCATGCCAGATTTGATCGTTGCGATATCGGCATCCAGTATACCGGGCCAGCTATCTTCACGTACATCCGGAAAAATACCTGCATTATTTACCAGAACATCACAACGCTGATATTTGTCATAAAGAAAAGCCGATAATGCATCGACGCCTGACTGGCTGGTAACGTCAAGCGGGTAAAATTCAACATCTGAACTATTTAATTGTCCACAGGCTGCACGCCCCTTGTTTTCATTACGTGCAGTTAATACCACATGAAAACCTTTTGACAGAAGTTGCCTGCAGATTTCAAGGCCAATCCCCTTGTTTGCACCGGTTACAACAGCTATCTTTTTTTCTGTATTCATTGTTATTGTTCACCTACTGACAAGCATATCAACACCAGCTTAACACCCTATCAAAAAATAACACAATGACCGTACTCAGGAAGGACTTTACCTTCATTGGTATTTAACCAGGCTTACGAAATAAAGATGATTCAATTTTAATAACTAATCCCGGATTAGCAGCTTTAGGATTTGGATAACGTGTTACCGTATACAGATAGCCTGTTTTTATAGAATAACTTGTAATGGCTTTCGTACCGATTAAATGTGGGGTTCGTTTATTCTCAATAAGTGTTGCTTCATATTGACCTTGTCCAATATTGCGATAAATGTAAACAGCACGATCAGTCATATCTTTATGCTTGCAAACAACAATCAGACGTTGATTTGAATAATCTGATTCACAATTGATATTAACTTCCGAGTGTACGGTTCCATCAGCAAAATAGAGTGATACGGTATCATGCAGCCATTTTCCGGATAAATCAGATGACTGCCTTATCGTATTACTGTTACAAGCCTGTAACAATATCAAACTGATGAGCAAGGGTATTTTTGTTTTCAATTCAATATATCCCGTTTTCTTTTTCTCATACTTCTATTGATTAGAAGGTCACTCTTCACTGGCTCTTTTTATTTCTTGTGCGCTACATAGCTTATCACCACACTCATTAACTTCGATAGTAATATGTGACAACTGATGAAAACGACTCAATAAGTCTTTATAATACTCTGCAGGTTTCGGGAAATGCGTAACTAAAGAAATGATTGCTGCATAATGATTTGCACCGACCTTCCATATATGGATATCAGAAATCCGATTGTCGTTATCTTTTTCAATCACATCTTTTATTTCTGATTGATACTTTTCCTCAATACTTCCATCCAGCAGGATTGGACTTGTTTGCTTCAATAAACCATATGACCAGCGTGTAATAATAACAGCGCCTACTATACCCATCACTGGGTCAAGCCAGTTCCAGCCAAAATATTTTCCAGACACCAATGCAATAATAGCAAGCAGTGATGTCAGCGCATCAGCCAGCACATGCATGTAAGCTGCCTTTAAATTATGATCCTGATGATGGTGGTGATGCCCGTCACCATGTTCATCGTGATGATGATGGTGATCATCTTTTAACAGAAATGCACTCACAATGTTTATAAACAAGCCAAGACTGGCAACAGCAATTGCTTCATTAAAATGAATTAACTGAGGATCAATAATTCGATGCAGTGACTCGACCAGCATGATTAATGCAACAACAGCTAATGCAATTGCGCTGGCAAATCCTCCCAGCACGCTAACTTTGCCCGTCCCAAAGGCGAATGCCGGGTTTTCTGCATGTTTACGGGCGTAACGATATGCGAAGATCGTGATCATAAACGCAGCGACATGTGTTCCCATATGCCATCCATCTGCGAGCAACGCCATTGACCCGTAAACACTTCCTGCAATGATCTCTACAATCATTGTTACCGCAGTAAGAATAAGAACGTACTGTGTGCGCCGCTCTCCTTTTGTATTCTTCACTGCAAAATCATGACTGTGTTTCAAGTTATTTAATGTGTGTATATGCATTCCTGGTTCCGGGGTTCTGGCTTAATGTAGTACAGATTGAAATTTTATAATTGAATTTAAGTATACGGCACTATCCTGCACACATCCTACGAGAGGATTTATGCGAGAAGGATAGAAAGATTGTGATTGTTGCAATAATTATGAAGGATTTCAACAAACCAGCCCTTCATTCAAAGAGAGTGGATATTGAAAAAGACATTACATATCACGATGATTTAAATGGTCGGGGTGAGAGGATTCGAACCTCCGACCACCGGCACCCCATGCCGGTGCGCTACCAGGCTGCGCTACACCCCGAATAAGTTGGGCATTCTATCAGA
>Ga0316206_1000479_pt1 | contig 52337 bp, 50 predicted proteins | sample 6monthpyrite_MG_FD_204942 | JGI IMG/M metagenome (GOLD analysis project Ga0316206, IMG submission 204942) | Microbial mat bacterial communities from mineral coupon in-situ incubated in ocean water Damariscotta River, Maine, United States -... | ecosystem: Environmental > Aquatic > Marine >...
AAATTTCAGCTGCCGTATCACTGGCAATCGCAGCGCACCCTTTTTCAGATGCTGCCATTTTTGCGGCTTCTGCATTACTACTAACGGACACATATTCAGCCTGAGACAAATGAGCATCCAGCCATTCACGACATTGCCCTAATGACTGTTGATGTGAATATACTTTTTTTATTGCAGTAAGCTCTGTTTCTGTAGACAGTAAATGGTGATGAATTCGCAATTCTACTTCACCACATATCTTCAGGTTCGTATTAATAAACATATCCAACGTGTGATTAATCACGCCTTCCGTTGAATTCTCAATGGGTACAACCCCATAGTGAGCTGCTTCGGATTCGACTTCACGGAAGACTTCATCAATTGCTGAAAGCGGAACAGTATCAACAGAATGTCCAAAATGCTTCAAGGCTGCAGCCTGTGTAAATGTACCTTCAGGCCCCAGAAATGCGATTTTTAAAACCTGCTCCATCGCAAGACATGCAGAAATGATTTCGCGGAAAAGTCGTGCCATTTCTTCGTTGCCAAGAGGGCCAAGATTTCGCGCCTGTACTCGTCGCAATATATCCGCTTCCCTTTCCGGACGATAAAAGACGGTATCTTCTGTTGCAGACTGCTTTACTTCAGCGACTTCCTGTGCACATTGAGCACGATTGTTTATCAGCGTCTGAATTTGCTCATCTATAGAGTCGATACGTTTTCGAATTAGTGATAACTTTTCTTCGTCACTCATAGGTAAAACCCGATTATCGTCTACACTGCTCGCGCAGACAAAACACCTTCAATAGCCACAATTCTATCAATAATAGCATCTGTCACATCACCATCAACATCAATCAGTGTATAAGCCAGTTCATTTCTGGATTTATTCAACATGTCAACAATATTCAAACCGGCATCTGCCAGACAAGTTGATATCTGACCTACCATGTTAGGTGTGTTTTTATTGGCTATGGCCAGCCTGGCTTTACCAGTACGAGGCATGCTCACTTCAGGGAAATTAACAGAGTTAAGGATATTACCATTCTCAAGAAAGTCACGAACTTCTTCTGCAACCATAATGGCACAATTATCTTCAGCTTCTTTTGTTGAAGCGCCAAGATGAGGCAAGGTTATCACGCGAGAATGGTTTTTCAGTAAATTACTTGGGAAGTCACAAATATAAGCATATGCCTTGCCGCTATCCAATGCCTCTACCATAGCATCATCATCAACAATGCCGTTACGGGCAAAATTCATAATCACAATATTATCTTTCATTATTTTCAGACGATCAGAATTAATCAGGTTACGTGTTGCATCAATCAGTGGCACATGAAATGTCACGAAATCAGACTTCATCAACAAGTCTTCCACACTACTGGCCTGTTTAACTTTTGATGACATTTTCCATGCGCCTTGTACAGTAATCTGAGGGTCAAAACCGATTACATTCATACCCAGATCCAAAGCCGCATTAGCAACCCGGATACCAATTGCACCGAGCCCTATAACACCCAGTGTTCGTCCGGGCAATTCAAAACCAACATAGTTTTTCTTACCTGCTTCAACATTTTTATTGATAACAGCATCTTCACCTTCAAGATTACTGGCAAAATTCCAAGCCTGACAAAGGTTCCGGCAAGCGATCAACATTCCGGCAATCACTAATTCTTTTACAGCATTTGAGTTTGCCCCTGGAGCGTTAAAGACAGGAATACCTTTTTCACTCATTTTATCGACTGGTATATTATTAACACCGGCTCCTGCTCGACCAACAGCCTTCAATGATGAAGGAATTTCCATATCATGCATCTTGAATGAACGCAGCAGTATTCCATCCGGGTGTTGAATCTCAGAAGCAACTTCGTAGCTTTCACGTGGTAATTTTTCCAGCCCTTCGACTGCAATGTTATTCAATGTCAAAATCTTGTACATAAGTAACTCGTTTATTTTCAGTGATCAGCCGTGACGGGCTGCGAACTCATTCATGAATTCAATTAGTGCATCCACACCTTCTTCAGGCATAGCATTATATATGCTGGCACGCATTCCACCTACCGAACGATGACCTTTTAGCGTAATCAGCCCTTTTGGAGCCGCTTCTTTAAGAAAGACAGCGTCAAGTTCAGCATCTGCCAGTGTAAAAGGTACATTCATCCAGGAACGCGAACGAATTTCAACCGGGTTTTGATAAAATGACGATTCATCAATCGCACGATAAAGTTTTTCTGCTTTACGCTGATTAATTTCAGCCATAGCAGTCAGTCCACCATTATCTAACAATAACTCAAACACCAAACCAGCCAGGTACATGCCGTAAGTCGGTGGCGTATTATACATGGAGTCATTTTTTGCATGGATAGCATACTGGAACATGGCGGGCGTTCCTTCCTGCGCATCACCAATCAGATCTTCACGCACAATCACCAGTGTGAGCCCGGCAGGCCCTATATTCTTTTGTGCACCCGCATAAATTACTCCAAACCTGGAGACATCTATTGGACGTGACAAAATGGTTGAAGACATATCAGCTACCAGTGGAATATCACCCGTATCGGGAATTTCAGCAAACTCTACGCCACCAATGGTTTCATTAGGTGTGTAATGTACGTATGCGGCATCTGCACTCAATGTATAATCTTTTGCGGCTGGTGTTGCTGAGAAGTTACTTTCTTCACCACTCCAGACAACATTAACATCACAATAACGCTTTGCTTCGGCTATTGCTTTTTTCGACCAGGCGCCGGTATTAAAATAATCTACCCGTGCTCCACGTGCAGCCAGGTTTAATGGCACCATGGCAAACTGACTGCTGGCACCCCCCTGCAGAAACAGGACTTTATAGTTATCCGGAATCGACATAAGCTGGCGTAAATCTGATTCAGTTTTTGCCGCAATAGACATGAATTCCTTGCCGCGATGACTCATTTCCATTACCGACATGCCGCAATTCTGCCAGTCGAGAATTTCATCTTTTGCTTTACTGAGAACAGCTTCGGGTAACATAGCGGGACCCGCACTGAAATTATAATGCCGTGACATGCAATAACTCCTGCTTGTAATTAATTAATCTGGTTGATTATCTGAATCTGATTCCGGGGGTAATTCAGTTACAGAAGTGTCAATGCTTGCACTGTCTTCTGCCTCACTATTTTCTATACCGGCTTCTTCACTGCCGTCATCATCAAGACTGGCGACACGTTCAACACCCACCAGCTTTTCATCCTCACTGATCGAAATCAAACGAACACCCTGTGTGTTTCGACTCATGATCGAGATTTCCTGCACACGTGTACGTACTAATGTGCCGCCATTACTGATCAACATGATTTCATCTGAATCACAAACCTGATCTGCACCGACAACATCACCATTACGCTCATTTACTATGATAGCGATAACACCCTGACCTCCGCGACCATGTACCGGATAATCTCCGATCGGGGTGCGTTTGCCATAACCCTTTTCTGTCGCCGCAAGAATTTCACCTTCACCAATAATAATCAGTGCGATAACAGATTGACCTTCACTCAGTCGTATACCCCTGACTCCGCAAGCGGTTCGACCCATCGGACGGACAACACTTTCATTAAAGCGGATCGCCTTGCCTGCATTACTGAACAACATAACATCCTGCTCACCATCGGTAATGGCAACTCCGACAAGTTGATCATTATCACGTAATTCAACTGCAATAATGCCATTAGAACGTGGACGTGAAAAATGAGATAACGGCGTTTTCTTCACGGTGCCATTTGTGGTTGCCATAAAGATAAACTGATCTTCACTATATTCTGTTACCGGTAAAACCGCTGTTATACGCTCTTCTTCCTGTAAAGGCAGCAGGTTAATAATCGGTTTTCCTCTCGCGGTTCTTCCCGCCTGAGGCAACTCATAAACTTTAAGCCAGTAAACTTTACCCAGACTGGAAAAACACAGGATAGTATCGTGTGTATTGGCAACAAACAGCTTGTCTACAAAGTCTTCTTCTTTTACCCTGGTTGCCGCTTTACCTTTACCACCACGCCGTTGCGCTGTGTAATCTGTTACCGGTTGCGATTTGGCATACCCTGTATGTGACAGTGTTACAACCACATCTTCCTGATTAATCAGGTCTTCAAGATTAAGGTCTTGCTGCGTTGTTACAATATCCGTTCGACGCTCATCACCGAACTGCTGCTTGACTTCATTGAGTTCGTCTTTGATAACCGTCATCAGCCGTTCAGGGCTTCCCAGGATATCCAGCAGGTCATCAATTTTTTCCAGCAGTTCCTTATACTCATTGACGATCTTGTCCTGCTCCAGACCCGTAAGCCGTTGCAAACGTAATTCAAGTATCGCCTGCGCCTGGGCCTCAGATAACCTGTAGGTATCGCCATGCAAACCGAACTCATCACCCAGACTTTCAGGTTTAGATGCTTCAGCGCCTGCCCGCAATAACATTTCTGATACAACGCCGGCTGTCCAGGAACGCGACATCAGACCTTCTTTTGCTTCAGCAGGCCCTGCAGATGCCTTGATCAAGGCAATGACTTCATCAATGTTCGCCAATGCTACTGCCTGACCTTCCAGAATGTGAGCACGTTCACGTGCCTTACGAAGGTCAAATAATGTACGGCGTGTCACTACTTCGCGACGATGACGGATAAAACATTCCAGTATCTGTTTCAGATTAAGTAGTCGCGGCTGTCCATCAACCAGTGCAACCATGTTTATCCCAAACACTGTTTGCATCTGCGTATGCTGGTACAAGTTATTCAGTATAACTTCAGCCACCTCACCACGTCGCAGCTCAATCACAACACGCATACCATCTTTATCTGACTCATCACGTAGCTCGGTGATACCTTCAATCTTTTTATGCTTGACCAGCTCTGCAATTTTTTCAAGCAGGCGTGCCTTGTTAACCTGATATGGCAATTCGTATATAACAATGCGCTCGCGCCCTTTACTACGCTCTTCAAATTCTGTGCACGCGCGTACATAAATGCGACCACGGCCAGTATGATAGGCCTCATGTATTCCTCTTGCACCATTGATTGTACCTGCCGTCGGAAAATCAGGGCCAGGCACATATTCCATCAGTTCAGGAATAGTCAACTGATCATTTTCAATGAGTGCAATACAGGCATTAATAACTTCATTCAGATTATGTGGAGGGATATTGGTCGCCATACCCACAGCAATACCGGCAGAACCATTAACTAACAGATTAGGGAAACGTGCCGGAAAAACAGTAGGTTCTTTTTCGGACTCATCATAATTGGTTACAAAATCAACTGTTTCTTTTTCAAGATCTGCCAGGAGTTCATGCGCGATGCGTGCCATACGAACTTCGGTATATCGCATCGCAGCAGGCGAATCACCATCTACGGAACCAAAGTTTCCCTGACCATCCACCAGCATATAACGTAAGGAGAAAGGCTGAGCCATACGAACGATAGTGTCGTAAACGGCCGTATCTCCATGCGGATGATACTTACCAATAACATCACCGACAATACGTGCAGATTTTTTGTACGATTTGTTCCAGTCATTGCCGAGCACATTCATTGCATACAAAACGCGTCGATGAACCGGTTTGAGACCATCACGAACATCGGGCAAAGCTCGACCAACAATAACGCTCATTGCATAATCAAGATATGACTGTCTCATCTCATCTTCGAGATTGACGCTCAGTACTTCTTTGGCAAAATCAGCCATAGACTTTGTTAGATTCCCTGTAATTCACTTAATAATTAACCTGGATTATGTGTGTATTTATTCACCCAGGCGACATAACTGTGAAATCATACCATAAGCTTCCACCTACTTCATTATAAATAAAGACGCTTAAACCGGCTCTGGGAGGCTCTGATGGGGGAATGTTGTAGAAAATAGATAAAATTAAGGCTTTGTCAACAGGGAATCGAGCCTTTACTGATTCTATATAGATTAGCATGCTATATGCATGAAATGTCAGCAGCTTGTCAGGAAGACATCAAATTACGTATTTTTTGCCTATCAGGTTTAAGAATAACGCCTTTTTCAGTCACTAGTACATCGACCAGTGATGCAGGTGTAACATCAAACACAGGATTCCAGGCATGACTTCCCTTTGCTGCGCACGCTGTTCCGGAAAACTGCAGAAGTTCTGCTGAACTTCGTACTTCTATGGGTATAAAGTCTCCATTTTCGACTGACATATCAATCGTCGTCGTCGGTGCGACGACCATAAAGCCAATACCATGGTGTCTGGCTGCAATAGCTGCTGCATAAGTACCTATCTTGTTGGCTACATCACCATTCGCGGCAATACGGTCAGAGCCGACAATCACCCAGGAAACCTTACCCTGTTTCATTAACCAGGGTGCCGCACCATCTGCTATCAATGAAACAGGTATACCCTCCTTGAGCATTTCCCAGGCTGTCAGACGCGCCCCTTGTAACCAGGGACGGGTTTCATCAGCATAAACCTGTTCAATCATACCCGCAGCAAAAGCACTACGAATAACACCAAGAGCAGTACCATAACCCGCAGTCGCCAATGCGCCAGCATTACAATGTGTCAGCACTGAACAGGGCTCTGTAATCAGTTCTGCACCCAGCTCACCCATTTTATGGTTTGAGGCAATATCTTCATCCATTATTTGCATGGCACGGTCAAGTAATGCTGACTCCGGGTTTTCCTCATCAGGACATGATTTAATGCTCTTCCGCATTTGATCAATAGCCCAAACCAGGTTGATCGCAGTAGGCCTTGCCAGAGATAAGTCCTGCAACATGGGTTCAACTGCCCGTTTCCAGTTGTCAGCCAGCTGCACCCAGGACTGACGTGCTGCCAATACCACGCCAAAAGCAGCTGTCACACCGATTGCAGGCGCACCACGCACGACCATATCCCGAATGGCAGTAATGGCATCATCACAGGTTTTACATATATAATTGACTTCCTGATCAGGCAGATAACGCTGATCAAGTAAAACAAGCAGATTATCCTGCCATTTTATCGGGCGAATATTGTCAACACTCATCAGGCTTTCCTAGAAAAAACTGTCTTTGTTACTATCGCGCTCATCAGACCACTTTTCGAGTCGATACCCATGCTGATAAATCGCCGTTAAACTCCAGCCCAGATCTTTATTTAACCCCAGCTTACTTCGGATACGACTCACATGAGTATCTACTGTACGCGTATTCAGTTCGGAATGCGTGCCCCAGACATTTTCCAGAATATGGCCTCTCGACATGATTTTACCCAGATTACGAAACAGGAAATAGGTCAGGTCGAATTCCTTGTGCGTCATTTTAAGTGATTTTCCTTGCTTTTTAAGTATTTTTTTAGCTGGATCAAACAAAAATTCATCCTGTTCAAATAACTCATCTGTGACTGACGGGGAGGACATCCGACGCGCCAACGCTTCAATTCGTGCCAACATTTCACGTGGTTTGACTGGTTTGACCATATAATCATCTGCACCTGATGACAATCCATGGATAATGTCTTCTTCTGAATCACGGATAGTTATAAAGAGCACAGGAATATTCCAATCGAGATGAGATCTCATCCATTTAACCACTTCATCACCACCCTGATCAGGCAAAACCCAGTCCAGAATGACTAAATCATAGCTTTCATGGCTGATATTGGTCATGAATGCTTTCGCCGTAGAAAAATGCAGACAGGTATGGCCGGATTCTTCCAGCCAACATTTTACTAAATCAGCCTGCGCCTGATCATCCTCTAAAAAAGCTATGCGCAAAATACACTCCGGTTTACGTCGCTATTATTAAAATATCGAAACTCACTTCTTATATGAATTACCTATCGGCTCACAATAGTTTATCATTAGCACATGAATAACCATAGACAGAAAAATAATGCAGTCAGTTGACTGCATTATAGATGCCGGCTGGATAATACCAGTTGAACCTGCCAATACTGTGCTGGAAAACAGCAGCATTGCTATTCACCATGGGCGCATTATTGAAATACTGCCCACAGCTGATGTCACAGAAAAATACACGGCTAACACTCATCACCGCATGCCAGGGCATCTACTAACAGCCGGTTTCGTCAATACACATACACATGCAGCCATGAGCCTGATGCGAGGACTGGCAGATGATATACCGCTGATGGACTGGCTACAAAATCATATCTGGCCTGCAGAAAGCACATTTATGAGCGAAGAATTCGTTCGTGATGGTTGCGAGCTGGCTATCGCAGAAATGTTACGCAGTGGGACTACCTGTTTTAATGATATGTATTTTTTCCCGGATATTACTGCGCGTACTGCCAGTAATGCAGGTATGCGCGCAGTCGTCGGTCTGATCGTACTGGACTTTCCTACCATATGGGCAGCTAATGCTAACGAATACATTGACAAAGGGTTGCAGTTAAATGACCAGCTTCGTGGCGAAGACCTGATCAATACCGCATTTGCTCCTCATGCACCCTATACGGTTTCCAACGAGCCTCTGGAACAAATCCAGACACTGGTAAATGAACTGGAATTACCGATTCATATTCATCTGCACGAAACTGAAGAAGAAATCAGCCAAAGCATTAAACAATTTGGCATGCGTCCAATTCAACGACTTAACCAACTTGGTCTGCTCAGTCCAAACCTTGTCGCAGTTCACATGACTCAGCTGGAACAGCCTGAAATCGATTTATTAGCAGAAAATGGCGTACATGTTGTTCATTGCCCGCAATCCAACCTGAAATTGGCCAGTGGGTTCTGTCCGGTAGACCAGTTACAACAAGCTGGCGTCAACGTTGCTCTGGGGACAGATGGTGCAGCCAGTAACAATGACCTGGATATGGGTAACGAAATGCAAACAGCCGCACTTTTGGCCAAAGCAGTTTCAGGAAATGCAGGCAGCCTTCCTGCTTCAAAAGCACTGGAAATGGCGACTCTGAATGGTGCCCGTGCACTGGGCATGGATCACCTGATCGGAAGTCTGTTGCCCGGCAAGGCCGCGGACATTATTGCTATTGATTTGAATACCATCGAAACCCGTCCGCTCTACCATCTGGACTCACAACTTGTATACGCCAGTAGCCGGGACAAAATTACCGATGTCTGGATAAATGGACAACACCTGTTAAACCAGCGAGAATTAACAACTCTGGACAGCAGCGCTATCCTTAACAAAACAAACAACTGGCAGCAAAAAATCAGAAAATCATGACAACAAGCACTGAAAATTTTGATCCTCAGGAAATTCGTAAGTTTGAAGAACTGGCCTCACGCTGGTGGGATCCAAACAGCGAATTCAAACCTCTGCATGAAATAAATCCGTTAAGACTTGATTACATAAATCAGTATGCCGGAGTTGGCGGAAAAAACATTGTAGATATCGGCTGCGGTGGTGGCATATTGTCTGATAGTATGGCAGCACTTGGCGCAGCCAGTGTTACCGGAATCGACATGGGGGCAGCCCCTCTGAATGTTGCACGACTACATCAACTTGAATCTGGTCAGAATGTTGACTATCGCCAGATAACAGCAGAAGCTCTGGCTGAAGAACAACCTGCTTGTTATGACATTGTCACCTGCATGGAAATGCTGGAGCACGTGCCTGAGCCTGATTCTATTATAAGAGCCTGCTTCAAACTGGTTAAACCCGGCGGTCATGTTTTCTTCTCAACCATCAATCGCAATCCAAAGTCGTATCTGTTTGCAATAATTGGCGCTGAATACCTGCTGCGCATGTTACCCAGAGGTACTCATGACTATCGCAAATTCATCCGTCCATCTGAACTACATGAGTGGTCACGCCAGGCCGGACTCAAAGTCAAAGATCTGAGCGGCATGAGTTATAATCCGTTTACCCGCACCTATAGCCTGGGTAAAGATATTGACGTTAATTATCTAATGTATACCCGGCGTCCTGAAGCAGTGAATGATTAAAACCATACTCTTTGATCTGGATGGGACTTTACTTGATACCGCTCCTGACCTGGCCTGGGCATTAAACCAGACAAGACAGGAACAAGGCCTGAATGACTTACCTTACGAAACAATTCGACCCGCTGTTTCACATGGAGGACAGGCACTGATCGAACTAGGCTTTAAAATTTCAGTTGAAGATGACTCGTATAATCACCTGTATAAACGACTGCTGGAAATTTATCAGGAAAATCTTGCCAATAAAACCCGTTTATTCCCAGGCATGGAAAAGGTTTTACAGTTCATTGAGGGGCAACAGCTGCAATGGGGAATTGTAACCAATAAACCTGCCTGGCTAACCGACCCTTTGCTTGAACAACTTGACCTGCTAACAAGGAGCTGTACAACCATTAGTGGCGACACCACTCCAAATCGAAAACCACACCCGGAACCCATGTTGCTGGCCTGCAGGCAAAGTCAAAGTAACCCGGAAGAATGCCTGTATGTAGGCGATGCACAACGGGATATCGAGGCGGGTAAGCGCGCAGGCATGACGACATTGCTCGCACTTTATGGTTATATTTTACCGGGTGACCAACCTGAATTATGGGGTGCAGATGCAAGCCTGGATAAACCGGAAGATCTTATTAACTGGTTACAAAATTCCGGCATATGCCTTTAACAGATATATAAGTTACAATTAAACCATGCCTGACCATATTATTATCTATTATATTTCAATTGCCATAAGTGGGCTTGTGATCGGCTGGCTACTGGCGGCCTTCTATCTTAATAAAAAAGTCAGTCAATTAAAAAATGACAATATTCGCCTTGAAACAACCCTGACACTTGAGCAACAACAGGTGGAACAAAACAGAATTGAATTTGCACAGATTCGTCAGGAAATGAGCCAGGTATTTGGTAACCTTTCCAGTGATGCACTGAAAAATAATAATGAATCTTTTCTGAAACTGGCACAGGAAAAACTGAAACAATTCCAGATTCACGCGACAAAAGATATGGAACAACGAGAAAAGTCAGTCGAAAATCTGGTTAAACCCATACGTGAAGCACTGCAAAAAACTGAACAACAAATTCATCTGATAGAAAAAGACCGCAAGCAGGCTTATGGATCTCTGACACAACAAATTGAAACCATGATGCAGACCCAACAACTACTGCAAAGTGAAACTCGTAACCTGGTTCAGGCACTGCGCCGCCCGGAAGTAAGAGGGCAATGGGGAGAAATTACACTGAAACGGCTTGCAGAACTGGCTGGAATGGTCGAGTACTGTGATTTTTTTGAACAGGAGCACACACAAACAGAAGATGGTGCTATTCGCCCTGATATGATTGTGCGGCTACCTGCTGGACGCGAAATTATTGTCGATGTAAAAACGCCGCTGGATGCATACATTAATGCTGTAGAGGCCAAAGATGACGAACAACGCGAAAAAGACCTAACACGCCATTTACGTAATGTACGCGAACGTGTTCGTGAATTATCCAGTAAATCATACTGGAGTCAGTTCAAGCGCTCTCCTGACTTTGTTGTATTGTTTATTCCTGGTGATCAGTTTCTATCTGCTGCACTTGAACGTGATCATTCATTACTGGAAGACGCACTGAAACAAAAAGTTATTCTGGCTACTCCCACCAGCCTGGTTGCATTACTACGAGCTATCGCGTTCGGCTGGCGCCAGGAAGCACTCACCGAAAATGCAGATTTAATCCGTCAACTGGGTGAAGACCTGTACAAACGCCTCGCCACCTTTGGTGAACACCTGACCAAACTGGGTAAGAACCTGGGCAGCAGTGTTGATTCATTTAACAAAACCATCGGCTCACTTGAGAGACAAGTCATCCCCGGCGCCAGAAAATTACATGAAATGGGCATTCATCCCAGTAAAAAACTGGAACCACCTGAGCCAATTGACAAGACTGTTCGCTCTATTATCAGCAAAGATTAACCCCGCATTCATGAGTCACATCAGTCTCAAACAGGCCTACCAATATTGCAACCGTACTGCTCGCCGGCATTATGAAAATTTTCCGGTTGCATCACTATTGTTGCCGAAAAAATTACGCCGCCCTATTACCGTTATATACACATTTGCACGTATGGCTGATGATATCGTCGATGAAGGTGACGCCAGCAAAATCGAGCGTAACCAACAACTACAACGATGCAAAGAACAACTAGCAGCTGCTGCTGTCCAACAAGCTGAGAATACCCATGTTTACATAGCTCTGACCGACGTACTTCGACAACATCCGGAACTATTACCACATTTACAAAGCTTGCTCACGGCATTTCAAATGGATATTGAAAAAGACCGCTATCAAAATTTTGCTGAAGTTATGCAATATTGTAAATTATCTGCTAACCCGATAGGTCGCATGCTCCTTATCCTTTATCATGCCGACACTGAAAGAAATCGCGCATGCTCAGATGGACTGTGCAGCGCCCTGCAGTTGATTAACTTTCTTCAGGATATCCGCAATGATTATCTGATTCGTAATCGCATCTATCTACCTGAAGATGAAATGCAATCATGGAAAATATCCGAACTGGATTTAGGTGCATCCACTCCTACAGCTCAATTAAAAGCCATTATGGATTTTCAGATTCAGCGTACCCAAAAACTGCTTCAGGCAGGGGCACCTCTGGGTATCTATCTAAATGGTCGTATTGGTCTTGAACTACGTATGATTACATTAGGGGGATGGATTATACTGAAGAAACTACATGAACTTAAAGGTGATCTTTCTCAATCACCTCGCCTGAAAAAGCATGACTGGGTATGGATGCTATTACACGCCATTAGCGCACGTTTTACGGTATACTTGAACACCTTTAAGAAATCACCTGACTCATCCATATGACACCCGATCAATATTGCCAACAAAAAGCAGCTCAGAGTGGTTCCAGCTTTTACTATAGCTTTCTGTTTTTACCCACAGAAAAACGTCAGGCTATTACAGCTCTCTATGCATTTTGTCGTGAAGTTGATGATGTTGTTGATAACAGCAGTGACCCAGGTATTGCAAAATCACAGTTGCAATGGTGGCATATTGAAACGGAACAGTTATTCAAAGGAAAGCCCACCCATCCGGTTACACGTGCATTAAGTACCGCTCTGCAAACATTCAACCTGAAACAGGAATACCTGCAGGAAATTATCACTGGCATGGAAATGGATCTGCAGTTTAACTGCTATAAATCATTTGATGATTTGATGTTATATTGCCACCGTGCCGCCGGAGTCGTTGGTTTATTAGCCGCAGAAATTTTTGGCTATCAACAAACAGAAACACTCAAATTCGCCGAAAACCTGGGTATCGCATTCCAGTTAACCAATATCATTCGTGATATCAGAGAAGATGCTCAACGTGACCGGGTATATCTGCCAGCCGATGAACTTGATAAATTCCAGGTTACAACTCAGGACTTTCTGGCAACCAAAACATCGGACTCTGTACACAAACTACTTGAATTCCAGGTACAGCGCGCTCAGGAATATTATCAACGAGCCATTTCACTATTACCAGACAATGACCGTTATCTTCAACGTAGTTCACTCATCATGGCCAATATATATCAAGCCTTGCTGGATGAAATTGTTCATGACAAATATCGCGTGATAGAACACCGCATCAAACTGACACCACTACGTAAACTCTGGATCGCATGGAAGACGGCCCGACAAGAAAAAAAACGATACAATCATGGATCACGATAGTTCAGATAAACCCGAAATTGTAATTGCTGGTGCTGGCTGGTCCGGGCTGGCCGCTGCAGTTCAATTATGTAAACATGGCTTTTCTGTTAACCTGCTTGAAGCGGCACAACAAGCGGGTGGCCGCGCTCGTAGTATAATAATAGACCAACAATCTCTGGATAATGGCCAGCACATATTACTGGGCGCATATCAAAACGTGCTGAAGCTATTATCTTTATTAAATATTAATGAGAAAGATGTTTTATTACGCCAGCCATTACAATTAAATATCCACGGCCCGATGGAAACCGGTATTCGAATAAAAACTGCCAATCTGTTTAGCCCCATGCACATTCTGCTTGGCATCATGACAGCAAAAGGGTTTTCCATATACGAAAAAATATTACTTTTGCGTGCCATGTTTTCATTTCGCCTGAAGAAATTTACTATCAATCAAGACATTTCAGTGCTGTCATTGTTGCAAAAAAACAAACAAACCCCTCGTATAATAAAACTGTTCTGGGAACCTGTTTGTGTTGCAGCCCTTAATACACAAATAGATAAAGCTTCCGCCGGAGTGTTCTTGCAGGTATTAAAAAAGAGTTTTACCGGGCATCGCCGAAACAGTGATTTATTACTGCCTCGCGTCAGACTCGGACAACTAATGCCATCACAGGCAGTGGAATATATACGCCATCATAATAACCCGATACATTTCAATGAACGTGTTACACAACTAATCATTAACAAACAGGGTATCCGCTCAGTTAAAACCAGCAAGAGAAATCACGCTTGTCGACACCTGATCCTGGCTCTGCCATATAAACAAAGCCAACAACTGCTTGAAGATCATGACAGATTCAAGCAACATCTCAATATGAGCACTTTCGAATACGAACCTGTTACAACCGTCTATCTGCAGTATCCGGAGCAGATTAAACTGAAAAACAATATTGCCGGTGCAGTTGACTGTACAGCGCAATGGCTGATTGATCGTGGTAGCTGTGGTCAGCCAGGGTTAATCGCTGCAGTTATTAGTGCCGGCGGCCCACATCAGAAACTCGACAAACATAGCCTGACTAATAAAGTAATTTCTGAAATCACCCTGCTTTATCCTGCCTGGCCTGCTCCACTGAAAACCTGGTTAATACGAGAAAAACAGGCTACTTTCTCCTGCAACTTTAAAACCAACCACTTACGTCCTGATAAATACTCACTCGGATCCAATATCTGGCTTGCGGGTGATTTTATTGACCAGAAATTACCTGCAACACTCGAAGCAGCAGTCCAGGCCGGGTTACAATGTGCCAATCAACTTATTAAACAAATTAAGCGGACATAAAAATGCCACAATACCAAGCACAACCAGACTTACTCAAAAATCTAGTTATTTTAATTACCGGAGCTGCAGATGGCATTGGTCGAGCTTTGGCGTTGTCATGTGCTCAACATGGCGCCACAACAGTCCTGCTAGATAAAAATGTGGGCAATCTTGAGTTGCTTTATGACGAGATTGAGAAAAAGGGATACCCACAACCAGCACTGTATCCACTTGATCTCGAAGGTGCAACGCCAGACGACTACCTGACTATGGCTGAGACGATAGACAAACAACTGGGACGGTTAGATGCTGTCGTACATAACGCCGCTTTAATGGGAACAATCACACCCATGCACTTATACCAAACTGATGCCTGGTTCAAAGTCATGCAAGTGAATGTCAATGCCCCGTTTCTGATTAATCAGGCTTGTATCCCGTTATTGAACGAAGCCGATGACGCAAGGATACTGTTCGTAGGTGACGCGTGTGGTCAGCATGGTAGTGCCTACTGGGGGCCTTATGGTGTGTCCAAGTCAGGAATAGAAAACATGATGCAAATACTGGCAGACGAGCTGGAAAATACATCTGTAAACGTTAACAGTCTGGATCCAGGTATTGTACGTACCCGTATGCGGGCGTTTGCCTATCCCGGAGAAAATCCAAACATTCACCCTTTGCCTGAAACGATCATGCCCGCTTTTTTATACCTGCTGGGATCTGACAGTAAAGAATACACCGGGCGTTCTTTTGTAGCAGAAGATTTCCTGAATTAATAACCAGCAGCGTCGCCCGGAAAATTCAAAAGATTCATTACAGGAATGGGCGTGACAAGTCCTGAGTAAAATATATTAACGAGACTCACCCGCAAGTGAAAAATATTCGCGAATAAATTCGCTCCCACTGATAACTGTATTGTAAATAGCCGATTTGTCCGGGAGAGTGCTCTTAAAAATATCAACTATTCTTTCACTCGCCTATCTCATCAAATCAACCTTGATTCCCTGTTTAATCATTGCTTCATTAACTTCCTGTAAATAACGCTGGAAACTTGGGTGAGTTTTATAACTACCTGATGAAACATAGGTCATAGCACCCGCTATATGGAAAGTACGTAGATACGCCTCAGTCCTGAATACTTCTTTACCAGACCTGTCAAAAAATACCAGACTGGGTGCAAACTTGATATTCAGCTGTTTTGCCCATTGATTAATACGCATTTGTTTTCCCGCAGGCGTTGTAATGAAACCGCGCGAATACTGGTTCAAAACCACCACATCCAAGTCACTGATTGCCTTGATTGCCTCCGGCTTTTTAAGAATATCGAGGTGTAGTTCATCACAATACTTACAGATTGGTTGTTCAAACATGACCAGCAGCGGACGCTTACTTGTTGCCAGTGTTTTTTTCAGATTGTATGGAGGTTGCAGATATTTATCACTAATATGTAATTTACCACTGACGACCGGTTTTGTCCTCGCCTTGTAAAATTGCATGAAAGCCATCTTACCTTCTTTTTTCTGGCTCACAAAATCCAGTGCAGCTGCAAATTTCTTTGGATGGTAATAACCATTTATACGCAATGCTTCTGCACCCTTCTCATTCAGAAATATGATAGTTGGTGTATACATTACCTTCTGCTGCAAGGCATATTTCTTTTCTATAGTTTCGTTGCCGAGAATATCCGTAACTTCTTTGTCACCCCACATATTAATAGCTACAACATCAAAGCTTTTTTTCAATCTTTTAATAATCAACGGGTCAGTGAAGTTATCAGTAATAAGTTTTTTGCAATACGGGCAGCCATCCTGATAAAAATAGAGCATTACACGTTTACCAGCAGCCTGTGCTTCCGCGACATCTTCCTTTATATCCAGAAAGGAGAGTTTAAACCAACCTGGTTTAGCAACAAAACCCGGGTTAACCATCCCTTTGCTCAACTGTTGCTTAGAAGGTGCTGCCGTTAACATATAAGGTATGAACAACAAACCAAGGGTAATAAAAAGCTTTTTCATGAATTTTATTCTCAACTAGTTAGACTGGCTCTAACTATAAACAAGATTTTGCCTTTACGGTAAGATATTTCCGCCAATTTTTTGTCATATTTTTGTGACGTAATCCAACAAATGATTTATCTCATTGATTATATTATATTTATTAAAATATACCATTCTTGGCATGCTTTTCGCTACTAAATAACTAAACAGATATTTACAGGATTTACTTATGTCATTTCAAACGGGTGTAATAACTAATAATAATCTTCAACAGAATGAAAATGTGAGAAGTATGATGCCTAATCAACAAACCGGTGAAATCCATCACTCTCTTAATATAGAAGCCGTCAGGGCTCTGGAAATATCAAACCGCCTTCATAGCACGCTTGATATGGATAAGCTCTTTGAGATTTATGCTCAGGAAACACTTGTGCATGTTGAATACGATGGCTTTGAATACACTCACCCGGAAGCTATTTTTAATTATAAACAAGGCAATAAAAAAAGACATAGCTGCCAGTACAGATTATTAATGGGTGGTGAGAACCTGGGTGAATTAACCTTTAGCCGCCGAAAAAAATTTACTGACTCTGAAATAATCAAACTTGAATATCTGTTATCCAGTTTATTAAACCCGCTACATAATAGTCTGATGTATAAGCAGGCTGTGACAAATGCACTGCTGGACCCATTAACAGGCACTCAGAATCGCACCGCTTTTGATAATAGCATGGGACGTGAAATATCACTGGCACAACGCCATGACAACCCATTTGGATTAATTGTTCTGGATATAGATCATTTCAAGAATATAAATGACAAACACGGCCACTTGTTTGGTGACTGTGTTCTGCGTGATGTTGCACGTGAAATTACAAATGTCATACGTGACTCTGATATGGCTTATCGCTATGGCGGTGAGGAGTTTGTGGTTATGCTTCGTAACACCTCTCATAAAGGTGCAAAATTACTGGCTGAACGCATCAGAAAATCTATCGATAAACTCAACTGTTGTTATGCGGGCAAACGTACTCATGTAACAGTTAGCCTGGGTGTTGCCTGCCTTGAAAAAAACGAAACAGAAACACAGTTGTTTGAGCGTGCAGACACTGCGCTGTATCAATCCAAAGATAATGGTCGCAACCAGACTACCATCGCTGGTTAATAAATCGTATTGCAGATAACGGCCATGGAGCCCCCTCTGTTTATACAAAACAGTTTTTACTGTAATATCTGGCTCTGATAATTACTATTTCATCAGGACTTTATACATGAGTAACATAATGGCTGTTTTGTTAAACAATATCGCTCAACTGGAATACAATCGTGACATTCCTCTCCCTGCACATCAAGCTCTTTATCTCGATAAAATGGATGAAAAGATGGCTCAAGGCATTGTTGTCGCAGATAAAACGGTCAGGAATCCCGAATTAAATCAACGCGCACAGTTTGTTTCTGCCAACTTATTACATGCGCTGAAAAATGATAATGAAGAACTGGCTGTTTCCATGTGTACATGGCTTGCTAACCGCATGCCTGAACTTAAACAGGTCAAAATAGAAGAAAGTAATAACGAAGTTTCAATTGACCTCGTATTTGATGAAGATTACAAAAAACAGGTTGAGGTTAAATTTACCCATTAATACCTCGTCAAACCATATCACTCATCACTCATCACATATCAGACGTAAGGAAATATCGTCTCCATCTATATGATATCGAATCGTATTTAGATCTGGCTGTCGAGTGGAAAGCCAGGCACAGGCTGCGGAAACAAGCTCTTTATTTTCAGACTGCATCCCTGCCAACAAACCCTGAGCAATGTACTGCGCACGCTGAAAATCATCGGGAGATTCAATCAGCTCATCACCCAGTTTAAAGCCTGCATCCAGATCCTGGTCTATTTTATCGAGAAAATTTCTTTGATGTCCGGGTAAACGACCTGTCTTGTCATACTCCAGTACAGTTTCATTATTAACAATTACATGAAATTTCTGACTCATAATTTTACTCTGATATATTAGTGATTAACTTAAACATAGGTTCAGGGTCGGTATAGTCTATCGGAATTTTCCACTGTGAATGGCCGGACTTCAATACCAACGCCGGAAAACCTTCAACATTCATGTCCCTTACCTGAGATATTTCTGCTTCCAGTTGACTATTGGTTTCATTGCTACCCAGATCTTTTCTAAAAATACCCATGTTCAGATCAAGTTCATTTGCCAGTTCCAGTAACACATCCTTATCCGAAGGGTTTTTTGCATGCTGGTAATATGCTTGCTGGATAGCATGTATCATTTCTTGCTCTTTATTTTGTTTACCTGCTGCAATCACTGACCGGCAGGCTGGATATGTTGAGCGTCTGGGTATATTTTTAGCCCAGAAATCAAAGTTAAACTGTTTACCTGGTATGCGCTGTTCAATTTCTTTCCATGTTTGTTGCAGCATCATAATCGTTGAATCTGGCATTATCTGATCTGTATCGATGGCCAGACCACCCAGCAGGTATTTAACTGTAATTTCGGAAGGTATTTTCGAGAACAATATATTTTTACATGTTTCAAAACCCCAACACCAGCTACACATCGGATCATGAACATAATACAGTATCATATTTACAGGACACTCACAGACTGGCCATTAAAAACTACATGTTGCCCCTGGTATATTTTACAACGTTTACGCTTTTCTGTTTTTCCATCTACCTGAACAGCTCCCTCACTAATTACCATTTTTGCCTGACCACCACTTTCACACATACCGGTAACTTTAAGTAAATTATTCAGTTCAATAAACTCACGCCCTTGTAGTTCAAAATTCAATCTGAGCTTCCTTTTTTTTCTGTTTATAAAAATTGCATACACCAATGAGTGCACAGGCTTTACATACTGGCTTTTTTTGACAATGTTCCTTTGCATGCGTAACGATTAAAGCATGAAATTCTTTCATATCATGAATATTGCTCTTTAATGACTGTTCTACAGATAAACGCAGGAAATCATAACCTTCATCACCGACTATCAAGCCACACCGGGAAAATAACCTTCGGGTGTAAGCATCTATCACAAATACCGGGCGTTCCAGTGCATATAACAACATATCATCAGCCGTTTCCGGACCAATGCCATGCAGTAGTAATAACTCTGACCTTAATTGCAGGGTCTCAATTTTTTTCAACCCACGTAAACCACCACGTGAAATAAACCAGTCGCTTAAAATTTTTAATCGTTTTGCTTTCTGGTTGAAGTAACCTGATGGGCGAACCAGAGCAGCCAGGTCATTATGTGGCAATAAACAGATTTTGTAAGGTGACAACACGGAATGTTTGCGTAATGCCTGAATGGCTTTTTCAACATTAGTCCAGGCGGTATTCTGGGTAAGAATCGCGCCAACCATCACTTCAAATGATGATCTGGCAGGCCACCATTTCTGTAACCCATAATGATTATTTAATTTTGAAAAAATCCGACGTATTTTAACCTGCATCACTAACGCTTACGATAGGTAGACCCGGGATTTTCTTTACGCCTGCTTGTTTTCTTCTTTCTAACTGGCTTTGAAAAACGTTCACGACTTGCTTTTTTTTCTGACTTCAGTCCGGTTAATTGTAACAACTCCCTTATTTCCGAGTCATTTAACTCTTGCCATTTACCCTGACGTAAAGAACGGGGCAATGACACGGAGCCATAACGAACTCGCTTCAGGCGGCTAACGCGAATATCCTGCGACTCCCAAAGCCTTCTCACTTCACGATAACGTCCCTGGTGTAACGTGACATGATACCAGTGATTTGCACCTTCTCCACCGGCATCTCTTATCGAGTCAAACTTGAGAATATCTCCTTCGCAATCCACGCCCTGCAACATATTATCCAGAGCAATTTGTGGAACATCTCCAAGCACTCGAGAGGCATATTCACGCTCTATTTCAAATGACGGATGCATTAAGCGGTTAGCCAACTCGCCATCAGTTGTAAATAACAATAGGCCACATGTATTCAGATCCAGCCGACCTATAGATATCCATCGACCATTTGTTAATTTTGGAATATGATCGAAGACGGAATCAGGATGCTCAGGGTCATTACGACTGCAAATCTCGCCTTCATTCTTGTAATACATAATAACGCGGCGGGCAACTTCACTTGCTTTTGACAGGTTTATCTGGCGGCCAGAAACCATCACTTTGTCAGATTTAGAAATATGGTCACCAAGTTTGGCTGGCTGACTATTAATATAGACTTTACCCTGACGTATCCACTCTTCTATCTGACGACGTGAACCCACACCCAGGCGTGACAGTATTTTTTGTATCCGTTCAGACATCAGGCCTCAACTTCAATAACAGTGTTACCATTTTCTGCGTCATTTTCATTAGTGTCCTGATTAATAATGTCGGCTTGATCAACAGCAGAAGTTTCGCTTTCGGTTTCTGCTGCCACCACTCCTGGTATTTCAAGATCAAGTTCTGCATTAATACTATCAATATCACGTAACTCTGCCAGTGTTGGCAACTCGTCCAATGACTGCAAATTAAAATAATCCAGAAATTTTTTGGTTGTTGCATACATTGCAGGTTTACCCGGAACATCCCGGTGCCCGACTACCTTGACCCACTCTCGTTCCTGTAAGGTTTTAATGATAGATGAACTAACACTGACACCTCTAATATCTTCAATTTCACCTCGTGTAATCGGTTGGCGATAAGCCATCAGTGAAAGCGTTTCAAGTAACGCGCGTGAATATCGTGATGGACGTTCGGTCCATAAACGTGAAACCCATTCGGAATAGTCTTCCTTTACCTGGATACGATAGCCGCTGGCAACTTGCTTGATCTCGATTGATCTTTCTGCAAAATCGTTTGATAATTCTTCCAGCGCCAGACGGATTTCATCTCTACCTGGTTGCTCACTATCCAGAAACAGGGACAGCATCTGATCAATCGATAATGGCCGACCCGCTGCCAGTAAGGCACCTTCGAGAATATTTTTTAATTGTATTTCACTCATGATTCATATTCCTGATTAATAGGGCTTCATCCATTAACCTGGCCGTTATCTCCTGGCTGTTCACTGGATGAAACGGCTTTAACATGGATTGTACTAAAAGGTTCTGCCTGAACCAGTTCCAGCAATGATTCCTTTATAAGTTCCAGTATGGCCAGAAATGTGACTACAACACCCATTTTACCTTCCTTGATATCAAACAGCTGCGTAAATTCTGTAAACTGATCTGCTTTTACGCTACTTAAAACGGCAGACATTCGCTCACGAACTGACAAAGGCTCCATCGCTACCTGATGACTGGTAAATAACTCTGCACGATGCAATACATCCTTGAAAGCAACGAGTAGTTCTTTAAGATTAATATCCGGCTCAAGCTTGACGACATTGGTTTCTACTGTCTCAACCATGACCGCCTGAAGCTCACGTCCCATTCGTGGTAAGCGATCGATGCTTTCTGCAGCTTGTTTAAAACGCTCGTATTCTTGCAAACGTCTGACCAACTCGGCTCGCGGGTCATTTTCATCTGCATCGTCGGCTACTGGTCTTGGCAGTAACATGCGTGACTTTATCTCCGCCAGCATCGCGGCCATCAACAGATACTCTGCTGCCAACTCAAGTCGCAGCACTTCCATCAATGCAATATATTCCATATATTGTTTTGTTATTTCTGCGATAGGGACATCAAGAACATCAAGATTCTGACGCTTGATAAGATATAATAGTAAATCCAACGGACCTTCAAATGCCTCAAGAATGACTTCCAGTGCATCCGGTGGAATATATAAATCCTGCGGTAAGGCTGTAATCGCCTCACCTTGAACAATGGCAAAAGGCATCTCTGACTGTAGCGGTTTATCGGGGGTATTAATTGTAGCCGGTGCTGGTCCGTTTGTATTACCCAAATCCTGGGATTGGTTTATATCTGAATCTACCTGATCAGGTACTATTGATAACTTGGGTTTTTCATGATCACTCATAATACACTTGTGCCTGATCTATTATTTTACTTTAACTATACGCTTTAACTATATGTTTTTATAAGACAAAGACATTGCTTCTCTTACTTCATCCATAGTCTCGTGCGCAACATCTCTAGCTGCCTCACAACCTTCAGCTATAATACCACGCACGGCGTTAGGATCCTCTATAAAATGTTGAGCGCGTTCACGAATCGGGGCTAATTCAACCAATACTGCATCTATCACTGGTTGCTTGCAGTCAATACAGCCAATACCTGCTGTTGTACAACCTTCCTGCACCCACTTTCGAACTTCATCATCAGAATAAACCTCATGCAATTGCCAGACCGGGCATATAGCAGGATTACCTGGATCCGTACGTCGAACTCTGGCCGGATCAGTTGGCATAGTGCGCAACTTGACCTCAATTTGAGCAGGATCTTCGCGCAAGGCTATCGTATTTCCGTAGGATTTAGACATTTTCTGACCATCCAGACCCGGCATTCTGGCTGCAGGTGTCAGAAGCGACTCAGGTTCTGATAATATCAGACGACCTCCACCTTCAAGAAAGCCAAATAATCGTTCGCGATCTCCAATAGTCAGGTTCTGCTGCCCTTCCAGTAAAGCTCTCCCGGTGTCAAGTGCTTCATGGTCGCCTTGCTGCTGATAACGGGTTAGCAAGGTTCGATATAATTTTGCATTCTTTTTACCCATTTTTTTGATCGCAGACTCGGCTTTTTCTTCAAAACCGGTTTCCTTGCCATATAAATGATTAAAGCGGCGCGCTACTTCCCGTGTTAATTCAACATGCGCCACCTGATCTTCACCCACAGGAACTAAACCTGCTTTATACATTAAGATATCGGCGCCCTGAAGCAGGGGGTACCCCAGGAAACCATAAGTAGCCAGGTCTTTTTCCTTGAGCTTTTCCTGTTGATCTTTGTAGGTTGGAACTCGTTCCAGCCAACCGATCGGGGTAACCATCGACAACAACAGATGTAATTCAGCATGCTCAGGAATACGTGACTGTATAAACATCCTGGCGGAGCCTGGGCTAACACCCGCCGCCAGCCAATCAATCACCATTTCTGATACATGACTCTCGATACCACTGGTATCATCATAATGAGTGGTCAGAGCATGCCAGTCTGCAACAAAAAAGAAGCATTCATATTCATGCTGTAACTTAATCCAGTTTTTCAATACGCCATGATAATGTCCAAGGTGCAAAGCCCCGGTTGGTCGCATACCAGAAAGTACTCGTTGTGAAGTGACTACAGAGTTCAAAATATCCCCTTTATTATTGATAAACGCCAATGGCTCGCATGATGCTGAGTCCCGCAATTTGACTGATCCCCGCCATGTCCGTGAACCATACCAGAAAGGTATTAATAAATGGAGATAAAATCCTGCCCAGTACACCCATTATCAACAGCAATACCAGAATTATCAGTCCATATGGTTCAATTTTATCGTACTGGACTGCGTATCTGCCAGGTAGCAAACCAGACATGATTCGCCCGCCATCCAACGGCGGTAAAGGAATCAGATTCAGCAGCATAAGAATCAGATTAATGTATATACCTGCTACTCCTGTAGCAATCATAAATAAGCCAATTGATCCAAAATCAGAAAAGATAAACAACGCCAGACGTATCCATACCACCCACACCAATGCCATCAACAAATTAGCCGCAGGCCCTGCTAACGCCACCAAAGCCATGTCTCTTTTTGGTTTATTGAGATTAGCGTACGTAACCGGTACAGGCTTGGCAAAACCAAAAACAAACCCGCCCACCAGCAGGGTTACGGCAGGAATAAGGATGGTACCTACAGGGTCAATATGCCTGACAGGGTTAAGCGTTAAACGCCCAAGCATTTTTGCGGTTAAATCACCTAACCGACTGGCGACCCAACCATGAGCTGTTTCATGTACAGTAATTGCAAATAAAACAGGCAAAACCCAGACAGTAATTTTCTGTAAGGTTGTAAATTCAATCATAAATCAGAGTATACCTGCAACTGCCGGAAAATAGAGAAAAGCATTAAAATTATATGTAATAAATTAGATTAAGAAGACTTTATTAGTAATTGTTTATATTGTAGTTAATAAGATTGTCAATGTTAATATCGATACCAGTGAAATGGTAAACAAAATAACATATTTTCTTACTTTTTTAAAACTCCCATTAACTGAAAAATACGGAAACCGACAGCGTAATGAAACTGCCCCTTCAGCCTTCACACCTGTTCGACTATTACAAAAATGGCGTAAAATCAGTATTGCATACACTAAACTGGCAACCGAGAAAAATAACAAAAAAAGCAGTAAACTTTTCAAAATAACCATCTCTTACCATTAGGTAAACATGGAAACATCAGCACAACCCTCCCTGATGACCAGGGGAACTCCATCATGAAAGTCAATTACCGAGGTCGCCTCCAGCCCGCAATGCCCTCCATCGATCACCAGATCAACCACATGCTCAAGCTGCTCACGCATTTCGTACGGATCATTCATCGGCTGATCCTGCCCCGGTAAAATCAGGGTAGAACTCATGATAGGCTCTCCCAACTCAGCCAGTAGCGCATGAACAATGGCATTATCAGGCACTCTGATACCAATGGCCTTTTTCCTGGGATGCTGCAAACGTCTTGGTACTTCATGTGTCGCTTTAAAAATAAAGGTATAGGGACCAGGCGCGAGCTTACGAACCATTCGATAAGCTGCATTATCAACTTTGGCATAATTGGATATAACAGAAAGATCAGAACAAACCAGCGTAAAATGATGCTTATCATCTAATTGCCGAATACTGCGAATCCTGTCCATTGCCTGTTTGTTTCCGATCAGACACCCCAGAGCATAACTGGAATCTGTCGGATAAACGATAACCGCTCCATCTCGCAGCATTTCCACGCTTCGCCGAATCAGGCGTAACTGCGGATTTTCTGAATGGATTTGAAAATACTGACTCATTTATACATGCCCATCCCAAAGACTCCACACAGGCGTACAACTTTCAGGCATAGGCTGCAGTTTACCAACTTCAATCCATGGGTTTTCAGGGCCATGATAATCAGAGCCGCAGGATGCCAACAACTCATATCGACGTGCATACTGAGCCATATTGTACCTGTCATTTGGACTATGGCTACCAGAAACAACTTCGATTGCCTGCCCACCCAGTTGTTTAAAATGTTCCATCAGCCTGCGTAACTTTGTAGCACTCATTCGATAACGTGCAGGGTGCGCAATCACAGCAGTGCCACCAGAGATTGATATCCAGCCAATAACCTCTTCAAGTGATGCCCACTGACCTGCTACATAACCCGGTTTCCCGGGCACCAGATACTTACGAAAAACATCACTCACTGTTTTTGCCTTACCATACTCCACCAGATAACGCGCAAAATGTGTTCGGCTAATCAAGACGCCCTTTGCGTATTTTTTCGCACCTTCAAGCGCCCCTTTAATCCCAGCTTTCTCCAGTTTACGTGCTATTTCAACGGCCCTCCATTCCCGAAAGTCACGTAACTTCTGCAGACCATTCTGTAGCTCTTCATGATCAGGATTAAGATTTAAACCAAGAATATGAACCGTTGTCTTTTCCCAGCTGACAGAAATTTCCACGCCATTAATGAGCTTTATTCCCAGCTCATTCGCGCGATGACGCGCCTCTTCCAGTCCAAAAGTCGTATCGTGATCTGTTAATGCTAATACATCAACGCCCTGCTCATGCGCACGACTAACCAGCAAGTCCGGTGTCAATGTACCGTCTGAGGCAGTGGAATGGCTGTGTAAATCATAATGCATAAATCAGGAAACCTGTTAAATAAGAACATTATATCATCCGGCATGGAATTAATGTTAGAATATCGTCTCTTCAAATACACTTAAATTATATAATAAAATCATGAAATTCTTGTTTGACTTCTTCCCCCTGATTGCTTTTTACGCCACGTATAAAATTTACGACAATGATATTTTTTATGCTACGGGCGCTATTGTAATAGCCACGATAATTCAGATTGCATTCAATTGGTTCAAGCACCGTAAAATTGAAAAAATGCATATTATCACTGTAGTCCTGGTAACTTTTTTTGGTGGTCTTACCATTGCACTTCATGACCCTGTTTTCATTAAATGGAAAGTGAGTGTGGTCAACTGGTTATTCGGTATCATCCTGATCGGTAGTCAGCTCATAGGAGATAAAACGATCATAGAAAGAATGTTATCTAACGCAATTAACGTAGCAGATACCATCTGGATAAAACTCAACCTCAGCTGGGCTCTTTTCTTCATTAGTATGGGGTTCCTCAACTGGTATGTATTTGTTAACTATAGTGAGTCTACCTGGGTAGACTTCAAGGTTTATGGCATGCTTGGGCTTACTTTCCTGTTTGTTGTTATTCAAGGTGTTTATTTGTCACGCCACATGATAGACGAGGATGAAGACAGTCAAAATAAGGAACAGGAATAATGCTTTACGCAATAATTGGCCAGGATGTTAATGACAGCCTTGAAAAGCGACTAACGGTCAGACCTGAACACCTGCAACGCCTTACTGATTTACAGAATGAAGGCAGACTCGTGCTGGCAGGCCCTTTCCCGACTATAGATACAGAAGACCCTGGAAAAGCAGGGTTTTCAGGAAGCCTGATTGTCGCAGAATTTGATTCACTGGAAGCGGCCCAAAACTGGGCTAGCGCTGACCCTTATATGCTTACTGGTGTATATGAATCGGTAACCGTTAAGCCTTATAAGAACGTTTTTCCTCAAACATAAATATAATCAAGTAAACTTCTCAAGCGCTTCTGGCTTGTGTAACACAAAACCTTGCGCATAATCGACATCGAGTGCTTTTAACTTTTCACAAACCTCTTTAGATTCTGCGTGTTCTGCTATCGTCTTTATTCCCATAACATGACCAATGTGTGCGATAGATTTAACCATTGCATAGTCAACCACATCTGACAGCATTTCTCGCACAAATCCACCGTCTATTTTTAAATAGTCCACCGACAGATTTTTTAAATAGTTAAATGAACTAACACCTGTTCCAAAATCATCCAGAGAAAACTTAACCCCCATGCCTTTAAATTCATCAATAAATCGCTGCGCACTGGTCAAGTTAGAGATTGCAGCTGTTTCGGTTATTTCAAAAATAATATATTCCTGAATTAGTGGAAACTCGAGTAACTGCTCTTTCACATATTTCAGGGCGCTATTACTGCTAATAGACTGGCCAGAGAGATTAATAGCAAATCGACGTACCGGGATAGAATGATTTTCTATCATTTTCTGCACATACCGGTTAATACAAATAAAGGCATTTCTAACAACCCAACGATCAATGTCTTTCATACTACGGTAACGTTCTGCTGCTACAATATATTCCTGGGGAACAATAATATTACCTTCATCGTCAAGCATCCTCATTAATATCTCGTAATGCTCTTCATCACTTGCATCTTTAAGCGATACAATTTTTTGTGCATATAATACAAATCGATTATCGGCAAATGCCTGGGTGATCCGCTGCACCCATTTCATCTGATCCTTTCTGAGTTTATAGTCATCATCATCAGTTTTATATATCTGAATATGGTTTCCACCCATATCTTTTGCCAGATAACAAGCTGCATCTGCATACCCCATGATATTACTAATCGATTGCATATCAGAGTCAATCTCGACGATACCAATACTGACGCCAATCTCAAATACTTTACCAGTCCATTGAAAACGATATTTTCTAACTGCTTCCAATATTTTTTCCGCTACCTGAAGCGCTTCACTATGTGTACAACCTTCAAGCAAAATACCAAATTCATCTCCTCCCAAACGTGCAAATATTTCTTTTTTCTTGATAATCGGTTTGATCAACTCTGCAATTTGCCGTAGCACAAGGTCACCTGCTACATGACCACACGTATCGTTTACAACTTTAAATTGATCCAGATCCATATAAAGCAATACATAACGATCACTGATACTGAAAATCCGCTCAATGATACGCGACATTCTACGTTCAAATTCTCGCCTGTTATATAATCCGGTCAGGTCATCATGTGTAGCCTGGTAAGTTAGTAATTTAGACATCATGCGGGATGAACCAACATCCTGAAAAACGACTACAGCACCGAGCACCATACTATTTTGCCCATACATTGGTGCGACAGAGTAATCGATTGCTGTAATGTCTTTATTCCTATTCATCAACGAGATATCAGCATCTGATTCTTTAACAACACCACGTTGAATACACTCCACTATAGGTGAAGATATTCTTTTGTCGGTACTCTCATTTAACAGAATAAATATATCCTCTATTCCCCGTCCACAAGCCTCAACACTTTTCCAACCCGTTAAACGTTCGGCGACCGGATTCATGTATTCAATGACACCCTGGGTATTTGTTGTTATCACAGCATCAGCCAATGACATTAAAGTTACATCTGCACGTTCTTTTTCCCATTTCCATGCATTTAAAGAAGTTTCCCGTTCATCCAGTCGCTCATAATGTGTATTAATAATTACAAATATCAGAAATACAAATACAAACCAAGCCAGCACCACAGCCACCAGTGTTTTACCACTAATAAAATACAGACCGACATCCTGTGAAACAACCAGCAACCATGACTGGCCATTCTTGTTAATAATGTATCTGTTTTTAAACTCGGTTAGTTTGACATCAGAGGCTTCATTCATTTTGTTATAATACTGATAAACAAGATGCTGATAATCAATCTCATCACTATGCTTCATAAAGACAGAATACTTAAGCCCGCGCTTATTAATCGAATTAAGCTGGAATACTTTTGATTGTAATGCTGCCGAAACAAGGTATAGCGTTTGATCCAAACGTTCTTTCTCTGTTGTCGGCATCATACGGCCAGCATAGACTGGCCTGAACAGCATCATATATTCTTTATTATTAATCGAATCTTTAAGTATACTGCTCGATACAGACTTCCCTGTTCTAATGGCTATATCAATCGCTTTTCTGTATGCAGGCACAGAATACATATCACGTCCCATTGTGGAAACAGTTTCAGGAGTTAGCGGCTCTATTGCTGATACAGGATAATAAAGTAACTTTCTGGTTGTATGCTTCCATATGAATGGACTTTCCCCTGCTTTAGATTCATATATTTTGAATGTTGGAAAACCATTTTCTTTCATTTTATATAAAAACTGTCTTTTAAAACGATGTTCAACACGACTTATTTGCTGAACAGATGATATCTCCGGGTTATTTTTCAGAATCTCCTGTGCATAATACGAAAACTGTTCTGCATCAATCAGATCAATAGAATTATGCAATGCTACAAAACTGCTTAGCACTGTATCGACCTGATCCAGGTTCCTGTTTAAATTATCTCTTAACAGAAAACCATCGCGGATAAAATGATTTTCAGTTGACTTGTAATTTTTCCAGACAAAAAAACCAATAAACATGGCGAGTAGCAGGAACATTATCAGCATGAATATCAGCAGCGTCCTGATTGGTATATATAAACGTTTTTTACTCATCTATTCTGAAAATGCTTGGCTCGTTGGTATAATAAATAGGGTATGCTTAGCTTTAATCTATTCAGTATATCCGTATTGATCCACATATCCCAGTAACGGTTATATACAACTGGAATACTATCCGGGCGGCGCCCACTCAATATAGATAATGAAACCTTTGCTGCCCAACGACCCTGCTCTTCCGGTAATTTGGTTAATGCCAGCGCACTATAGGGAAGCATCCATTTGTACACTGTCAGGCTGATTTTTCTGCCATATTTTTCTACCACCCGCTCTGCCTCAGGTTGAAACCAGTCATTAATGCCTGCGTTATTACCTAAAAAAACAAAATCATACTGTTGTGAACTTTTATACTGATTAACCCATTCTCGAAAAGATTTTACAAACACTGCCTTTAATAAAATATCATTACTTTTAAATATTTTTTTATATTGACGATAATCTTTATGCTCACTCAATACATCACTGGATAAATAAAGTCCTGTTTTAACATTAGACTTTATGTTTCGTAATTGTTTTATTAATGGCTTGACAGGGGCAACTTCAATCATGCCGGTAACATTGCGATAAGGATAGTTGTATTCATCCATTGTCCAGTTCAAACCACAAAATACAAATGGAATTTTACTGTTTTTAAAGTATGGCATTACCAGATAACGTGAGGCATTATCATCCGAAACAATTACGACATCAGGTTTGTATTTTAAAATCAGGTCACGTGCTTCTTTTGCTTTAAATATGGCCCAGGCTTTTTTCGGGTTACGTTTCGTATCCATATAATATATTTTAAGATCACACTTTCCTGACAAAACATCTTCTATTCCTTTTTGTATGCCATCATTCCATTCATAACCCTGATGATACGAGGACACATACAAACATTTCTTTGCGAAGACTGAGGAAGAAATAACAGATAAAACTATTAGCAAAACATACTTATACATTCAGCATCTCCTGCAATCCATTCTCATCAAGAATTTCTATACCTAAAGACCTTGCCTTTTCAAGTTTTGAACCTGCCTTTTCTCCGGCTATGACAAAGTCTGTTTTTGATGACACACTACCACTCACTTTCGCCCCTAATTTTTGCAGTGCCTCTTTTGCTTCCGAACGACTGAGAGCTTGCATTGTTCCGGTGAGCACAAACGTCTTCCCTTTCAGCCTTAAATCTTGCTTGCTTGCCTTGATTGCAGGCCACTGCACACCACAGTTCAAAAGTTCATCAATAACTTCTCTGTTATGAGTTTGCTTGAAAAAGTAGGTAATATTAGCCGCGACAACCGGACCAATATCTTCAATCTGCTCCAGGTCTTCTTCTGTTGCATCAACGATTTTATCCAGATTGCCGTAGTGTGATGCCAGCGACAAAGCTGTCGCCTCACCTACCTCACGAATACCAAGTGCATATAAAAATCCGGGTAATGTTGTTTGTTTACTTTTTGCAATCGCGTTAACAAGATTAAGTGCAGATTTTTCACCCAGGCGATCAAGTAATGCCAGCTGCTCTTTTGTCAGCTTATAAAGTTCGGATGAATTATGTACTAATCCCTTGTCTACCAATTGATCTATAATTTTATCACCCAGACCATCAATATCCATTGCCTTACGTGATGCGAAATGCTTTAGCGCCTCTTTTTGCTGCGCCTGACAAAACAAACCACCCGTACAACGAATAATTGTCTGACCTTCTGGCCTCACAAGATCAGAACCACATACAGGGCACTTTACCGGTATTGTTATTTTCCTGGTATTTACCGACCTGCGACTCCTTACAACCCTGACAATCTTGGGTATAACGTCACCTGCACGGTGAATAATAACATCGTCACCAATTTGTATATCCAGTCGTTCTATTTCATCCATATTATGCAAAGTGGCATTACTGACAATTACTCCACCCACTTCTACCGGCACCAGACGTGCTACAGGAGTAATTGCCCCTGTTCTTCCTACCTGAAAATCAACTCCTGTAATTTCCGTCATCACTTCCTGAGCAACAAATTTAGATGCGATCGCCCACCTTGGAGCTCTCGATACAAAACCAAGTTTCTCTTGCTCACTAAAATTATTTACTTTGTATACAACGCCATCAATTTCATAAGGTAAATTATTACGAGTTTTTTCCATTGATGAAAAATAATCAATGCATGCATCTTCCCCTTCAAGTACAGCTCGTTCCGGAGAAATACGTATCCCAAGTTTATTAAGAATCTTTAACCACTCACTATAAGTAACGGGCATATCCAGACCGTCAACGACACCTGTCCCGTAACAAATCATTTCTAACGGACGTGTTGCTGTTACCTTTGGATCAAGTTGCCGCAGTGAACCCGCAGCAGCATTTCTCGGGTTAGCAAAAGGCTTGGTACCTTCTTTCATGGCTCGATCATTCAGGCTCATAAAGCCGGCAAGAGGCATAAAGACTTCTCCTCGAACCTCCAGTATGGCAGGTGGGTTTTTCGTGGTTAATTTAAGCGGTATCGTATTAATCGTTCTGACATTACGGGTAATATTTTCTCCATTACTGCCATCTCCACGCGTGGCAGCCCTGACCAGCACACCCTTTTCGTAACGCAAACTAACTGCCAGTCCATCTAACTTGGGCTCGGCTGCATATACGATCTTATCAAGCCCCAGCTTTTCACATACACGATGATTAAAGTCTCTGAATTCCTGTGCGTCCATTGCATTATTAAGCGAAAGCATAGGAATCTCATGCTTTACTTGCTGAAAAGAACCCAGTGGGTCTGCGCCGACACGCTGCGTTGGTGAATCTGGTGTTAACAGCTCAGGAAACTGGCTCTCAAGATTAGCCAGTTCACGTAATAAACGATCATAGTCGGAATCAGGTATCTCCGGGGCATCAAACGTATAATAACGCGTGTTGTGATAATTAATCTGATCGCGCAAATCAGCTGCACGTTTGGAGGTGGCTTCAGGTATGTTCATTTTTTCTCTTTGTTTCCTGCATACAAGCCATTGAGAATCAATCAGGTTTTTTTCTTATTTTTTTTTGTCGCTCGTATTCAACCATGTTCTCGCGCATATGACTCAAAATCTGTGGCGAAACAGTATTATGCTTCCTGTCTTTCAGTACCGCAGACAAGGATAATTTCAATTGTTCAATGACCGATACAAAATAATCAAATGCAGCTATTGTTAAATCACCTTCGGGGAGCTGCATAAACAACGACAAGCCTGGTGTCTCCAGTGAGTCTATGGTTATAAGATCAAACCAACCAGGATCAGTCAGGTTTGCAGCACTGAAAAGCACCTGTTTGCTCTCTGAATCTGGCTCATGGAAATGAAATATTTTCATATCTCCATACCTAAGTCCGGCCATTTCCATTGCATCTACAAGATGCTTGCCTTTCATCATTGAATGATCTTTACTAACCAGATAAAAAACAATCAGACGATCATCTTTTTCCTGCGCTGATAATTCTTCTGAAGTCTCGTCTGTATGAGTGTCTGATTTCTCTTCTGATAAAATCCCATTTCCACCAGACTCATGATCTAATCGCATACCGCTTGCCAGAGCATTAAAATCTATCTGGTCAAATTCATCCTGATTAAATACCTGGATATCCAGATTCTCCGGCGCTTCTCTATCACGAGCAGTCACATCCGTTTTCTGACTGGATAACATGTCTTTTTTCCTGCCCAGAAAATAGATCGCAAACAGGATGACAAGACCAATTAGCAGCAGTGCCCATCTTAACGAATCCATATCATCTGCCTGTCAACATATTGCGTTGAAATCACATCGCGGCCAGTTTAACGGCCTCGTCAACATCAACAGAAACCATTCTGGAGACACCAGGCTCATGCATGGTTACACCTGAAAGCTGGTTAGACATTGCCATGGTCACTTTGTTATGCGTGATAAATATAAATTGCACATTATTGGACATTTCTTTGACAAGTTCACAAAAACGTCCAACATTCGCATCATCAAGGGGTGCATCAACCTCGTCCAGCATACAAAATGGCGCCGGGTTTAACTCAAAGATTGCAAATACCAACGCAACTGCGGTGAGTGCTTTTTCACCACCAGAAAGTAAATGTATTGAACTGTTACGTTTACCCGGTGGTCGCGCCATGACACTGACACCGGAATCCAGTAAGTCCTCACCTGTTAATTCCAGATAAGCATGACCTCCACCAAACACACGGGGAAATAAACGCTGTAATCCCGTATTAACCTTATCGAAAGTTTCCTTAAACCTTGTGCGTGTTTCCTTATCAATCTTGCGAATTGCATTCTCTAATGTGTCAAGTGCCTCTGTTACGTCATTATACTGGAGATCCAGATACTGTTTTCGCTCAGATTGTTCTGCAAATTCATCAATGGCTGCAAGATTAATCGGACCCAGGCGTTGAATCTTTCTTTCCAGCACCTCTACCTGTTCCTGCCAGTCAGCTTCTGTGGCCGACTCATCAAGTGTTTCCAGTAATGCCTGAAGTTTAAAGCCTGTACCATCCAGTTGTTCTTTCAAGGTATTGGCTCGAATATTAAATTCCTGCCAAACCATTCTATCCTGCTCCAGTTCAGAGCGAACTTCCTGCAATTTCTGTTCAGCTTCATGACGCTGTTTTTCATTATGTCGCATAGAAGCATCAATCTCTTCAAGTTTTTTCCTTGCCGATGCCAATTCAGCTTCTACTTTTATTCGCTCTGCCAGCATTATTTCAAGATTTTTTTCCATATCCTTAATCGGATCCAGACCATTTGCCAGCCCTTCTTTTAATTCTTGATACTGCCCATCCAGGCTTTCGATCTGCTGACTCATTCGGGCAAGGTTACTTTCTGTCGCAGATAGTTGGTTTGTCATTGACTGCTGCTGTAATTCCAGTCGATGTACTTCATCCTGGTATTTGCGTGCTTCTTGACGTGCAGCATCTAACTGCTGTTTCAGTGCATCACGTTTTGATGACAAGCTGTCTCTTTCAAGTGAAAAAACATTAATGCTTTCGACGGCTGCATTTAACCGGGTTCTTGCAGCTTTTAAGGTTTGCCCATCTTGCTCCAGTTGTTTTTTAATCTCATCAACTTCTGACATCAGGTTTTGATGGCGTCGCGTCACTTGCTCAAGTCGTGAGCGCATTGAATTCAACTGTGACTGCACCTGAGCATGCTCACGATGAACCTGGTTGACTGATTGCTGAAATGATTCCCGCGATTCTTCAAATTTACGCTGACTGGAACGGCTTGCTTCCAGCCCTGTTTCTTTCTCAGATAATTGTTGTTGCAATGTTTCAATGTCACTGGTCAGCGTTTTAATTTCCTGTTCACGCTCAATAACACCCGATTTGTCATCCTGTTTTCTAATGACCCGAACCCAGGACTGGCCTAACCAGACACCCTCAGGTGTAATCACCGATTCATATGATTTTAATTGACCAAGCAAGTTCATTGCGTCAGTTAATGAATTAGCTGCGAACACACCATCTAATAAACTGTTCAATGACCAGGGAGCTTTTACATATCTCGTTAACGGTGTTGCACCAGACGCATCAGATAACTCCTCATTTGCTGTTTTATCAAATAAGGCTAAAGAGCCTTCACTTAATTGCCCCAGCATTTCTGCTATTGATGTGAAATTATCTACGCATACGGCTTCAAGATTCAGCCCCATGACTGTTTCCACTGCAACTTCCCAGCCTTTTTCAACATCCAGCTTTTGTACCAGTCTGGGGGCATCTTTCAGGTTATGTTCTTCCAGCCAGCGCATCACTTTTTTATCAGACTGACCTAACGCGGCTTGCTGCAACGCTTCAAGCGAGCTCAATCGGCCTTGTGCATGTTGTAATTTTCCACGCATATCATTGACAGACTGAGTTTGCTCCTGATTACGTTCACGTATTTGTACGATCTGTTCCTTGGTATTATCCAGCTGCAATTGAACTCCTTTCAATTCAACTGATTTTTCCTGCTCGAGCTTTTCATGATCAGAAATCTGCTGATTAAACTGATCCGGATCTACTTCTGTCAGTTGTGACTGCGTACGTTCCAGTCGTTGCTGGCTTTGTACTATTTGCCGTTCAAGATGTTCTATCCGGGTACGTTCTACCTGAGCCTCTTCAGAAGGAGCTGATGCTTTTTGATTAAACTCATCCCACTCCTGTTGCCACTGATGCATGAGTTCGTCTGCACTGCCTAGCGCATCCTGAGCTTTATTGTTTTCTGCACGCGCCTTCTCAAGTGCAGGCATTAACTCAGCCAGTAATTGTTTCAGTTCAGCTATCTGTTTTTCATCCAGCTCGATATGACTCTGTATTTCCTTACGATTGCCTTCCAGAATTTCAAGATCACTTTGCTGTTTACCACGCATTTCACGTGCATGCTGTATAGCTTGTTCATCACGTGCGATGTCACTTCCTACTGCATAAAAACGGCTTTGTACCTGATTAAAATTATCTGTCGCGCCTATGTGTTCATCACGCTCTTTTTCCAGTCGGGTTTCTATCGATTGCTGTTCAGCTCTGGCAGCCTCCAACGCTGTTTCACGTTCCTGAATGATTTTTTGCTGTGCACTTGCCTCCTGATCTAACGAGGCAAGTCTTAGCCCTAACAACTCAGCTTTGCGCAAACGCTCTTCATCTTTGAATGATTTATATTTCTCAGCTGTTTTAGCTTGTCTGTTTAAATGCTGTAACTGCTTGTCCAGCTCTTCTCTCAGATCATTCAGTCGATCCAGATTCTCCTTGGTATGTTTAATCCGGTTTTCTGTTTCACGACGTCGTTCCTTGTATTTTGAAATACCTGCCGCTTCTTCAAAAAACACACGTAATTCTTCCGGCTTTGATTCAATCAGACGAGAAATCATGCCTTGCTCAATTATCGAATAACTTCGTGGCCCCAGCCCGGTACCCAGAAAAATATCGGTTACATCGCGCCTGCGACACTTTGCGCCGTTCAGGTAATACTGCGAAAGTCCATCCCGTGTCACTTGCCGTTTAATCGATATTTCACTAAATGTTGCATACTGACCACCTAATGAGCCATCTGCATTATCAAAAACCAGTTCAACATTTGCCTGACCCACCGGTTTACGACCCGTAGAGCCATTGAATATGACGTCCGCCATAGACTCACCACGGAGGTGTTTGGCTGAACTTTCCCCCATTACCCAGCGGACTGCATCGATAATATTAGATTTACCACAACCATTAGGCCCGACAACACCGGTCAGATTGCTGGTTATATGTACGGTTGTTGGATCTACAAATGACTTGAATCCTGAAACTTTTATTTTATCTAAACGCATGTATTTTTTATACTTTTATAGTCTTATTAAACAAAATGGCAGTGAACTATCTCACTGCCCGCTCACCATTTCAGGCCAAAATATCAGCCTTGTAGTGTCGAATGAATTGCGTTTAGTGTAAAGTATTTTCATCACAACTCTAAGCCCTATTTGCACAGGAAATGAAAAAAAATGAGTACCCAAGCCAGTAAAGAACTAGAAACCTTTGAAAATCCGAAACTTGAACCTGATTACACCATTCGGATTGAAATCCCGGAATTCACTTGTTTATGTCCAAAAACCGGTCAGCCTGATTTCGCTACAATTAATGTGGAATATATACCCGACAGACTTTGCGTTGAACTCAAGGCACTCAAACTCTATATCTGGTCATTTCGTAATGAGGGGGCTTTTCATGAAGCCGTTACCAATCAGATTCTAAAAGATCTGGTTGCTGCGTGTGACCCACGTTTTATGCGTGTCATCGCTGATTTTAATGTTCGCGGTGGTATTTACACCGAAGTCACTGTTGAACATCGTAAACCAGGATGGGAATCAGAATCTGTCGTAGAGCTCCCATAATACGGATATAGCATGGCACTGACAATTGGCATTGATCTGGGCACCTCGGGTTGCCGAGCTGCCTGCATTGATGAACAGGGTGTACTGCTTGCAGAAGCAAGTGCAGTCATTAACATGCCGGAAACCGGCATCTCTGGCCATTATCGCCAGGACCCCGATGTCTGGTGGCAAACTACGATACATGTTCTGGAAAAACTGTGTAAGCATATCGATACACAGGATGTACAGGCTATTTGCACCGACGGAACATCATCAACTTTGCTATTATGCGACAATTCAGGGGCTCCACTCTGTCAGGCACTTATGTACAACGATACCAGCAGCCACCAGGCTGCTGAACAGTTGCAACGACTAATCCCTCAAAATAGCCCAGCTCAAGGCTCAAGCTCCAGTCTGAGCAAACTTCTAGCGCTGTCACAACAATACCCCCAGGCTCACTATGCGATGCACCAGGCCGACTGGATCACAGGAAAATTAACAGGTAGATGGGGTATTAGTGACACAAATAATTGCCTGAAACTGGGCTATGATCCTGTTACCTGCCAGTGGCCGAAATGGATAAGTCAACTGGATTTCAATCAGAAATTATTACCCATTGTGCATGAGCCTGGCAGCATAGTGGGCAAGATACAAACCAGACTGGCTCATCAACTAGGGCTTCCTGCCCAAACATTAATCTTATCTGGCACCACAGACAGTACTGCAGCATTTATTGCTACAGGCGTAAAACAAACCGGTGAAGCCGTCACCTCACTGGGATCAACGCTTGTAACTAAAATCATCAGCCCTGCCCAGGTTACTGACAGCCAATCTGGTGTTTACAGTCACCGTGTATTTGATTTCTGGGTCACCGGTGGTGCCTCCAACAGTGGAGGCGCAGCATTGCTTTCTATCTTTAATCTTGATGAAATAACAGCACTGACGCCCTTAATGAGGCCAGAGCAGGCTACAGGACTCGATTATTATCCACTACCGGGTCCCGGTGAACGCTTCCCGTTTGCCAACCCGAACATGCAACCACGCATGCCTGATACCTTACCCGCTAACAAGCAAGCCCGTGCCGTTATCCTGCAAGGCATGTTTGAAAGTATTGCCCGGATTGAAGCCGATGCATATAAAAAACTATATGAACTGGGCGCTCCATACCCAACCCAGGTTACCACTGTCGGTGGAGGTTCGGTGAATCAGGCATGGAATAGCATTCGACAACGAATACTTGGCGTCAGCGTAAATCAGGCAAAGTACCATCAGGCTTCATACGGAGTGGCATTACTTGCCATGAAATGTCAGGGAGTCAGAATAATATAACATCCATCAACCTCATGAATGTTCTGTTTTCAAAAATTCACTAATTCGAACCACAGCTTCTTTTAACCCTGACAAATCAGTGGTGTAAGCAAAGCGTATAAATTTCTCAGGTTTATTATCACCAAAATCCAGACCGGGTGTGATGGCCACACCTGTCGCTTGTAATAACTCATGACAAAATTGAAAACTGTCGTTCGTCAGTTTTGAACAATCAGCATAAATATAAAACGCACCTTGTGGTACTTGTGGAATACCAAACCCGAGTTCGCGTAATGCCGATATTAAAAAATCCCGTCGCTGCCGTAAAATCTCAACTCGCTGTTGCAGTAGTAGGCTTGTTTCTGGCAAAAATGCAGCTTGTGCTGCTATCTGCGAAGGTGTTGAAGCTGCCAGAAAAAGATTCTGTGCCAGTGTATCAATGTCTTTTACGTATGATTCCGGCGCAACAACCCAGCCAACGCGCCAGCCTGTCATACCAAAATATTTAGAAAAGCTGTTTATCACAAAAATATTTTTCGATAACTCTAATGCAGTGTAGTTTTTAACGTCATAGGTAATTCCCTGATAAATTTCATCAATAACAACCGCAGTGTTTTTTTCTGCAGCAAACTCAAGAATGGATTGCATGTCAGGTTTTTGTATAACTGTCCCTGTCGGGTTGGACGGTGAAGCCAGTAATAAAACTTTACTCTTTTCTGTCCACGCAGCTCCGATTAATTCACGATTAAGTTGAAAACCAGACGCTTCATCGACAGCAACCCCTATCGTATTCGCATTTAATAAACGCACAAAATTTCTATTACAGGGATAACCTGGGTCAGACATTAAAACATCGTCACCTGGATCAAGAAGAACACTGAGGATTAGCTGCAATGCACCTGATGCACCTGGCGTAATTATTATACGTGCCGGATCAATCTGTACGTTGAACTGTTGCCGATAAAAAGCACTGATAGACTGTCGTGTGATCAGATCGCCAACTGCAGGGGTATATCGGGTACGTCCGTCCTTAATGGCCTGAATACCTGCTTTTACAACCGGCTCAGGTGTATCAAAGTCAGGCTCCCCCACTTCCATGTGAATGACCGATCGGCCAGCGGTCTCCATGGCACGCGCTTCAGCAAGTAATGCCATCACCCGAAAAGGATGGATATCCTGCATATGTTTTGCGCGTGGTAGTTCAGTGGTCATACTGCTGCCTGATAAATCTCTTTCAATACATCAATATCAAGATAATTTTTTTGAGGTAATGTACCCGATATAACAGTAAAAGGATCATCCGGTTCACCCATATGATCCAGAACGATAGCAGCTCCGGCAAAGTCATGTGATGAAGTATAATCATTGATGGTGACAATCGTCGTCAGGTTTGCACCCTGTGATGACAGTATTCCATTATGTGAATCTTCAAAGGCCAGGCATTCATCAGCAGCCAGACCCATTTCCTGCAAAGCATATTCGTAAATATCGGCAGCCGGTTTTTTTGCCGGCACAATATCACCCGCAGCGATTACTTCAAACCAGCTTTCAGCGTCCTTATCCAGTGAGTGTTGTAACAAGGCTGTCACGTTGGCAGGTGTCGTGGTAGTTGCAATTGCCAAACGCAAGCCCTCATCACGCGCCTGTTGTATTAATCGCCTTACTCCGGCTCTCAGTGGAATCGCACCTTCAGAAAGTAGTTGCGTGTAAAAGTCTGTTTTATTTTGATGCAAACTTGCAATAAATTCATCCAGGTTTTCAGGCTGTTCAAAATCAGTATTAAATTTTTCCAGATAATATTTAATACGCTCTTTACCTCCTGTGACTGCCAGTAACTGTTCATACAACCCGGGAGTCCAGTCCCAGTCCAGCCCGGCTGCTTTAAAAGCCAGGTTAAATGCAATACGATGTCCATCTTTCTCGGTATCAGCCAAAGTTCCATCGACATCAAAAATCAGTGCTTTCAATTCAGACATATTTTCTCACTCAAATAGTAAATTCAATTATTAATCAGCTCCCGGCTTTCTTGCTATATCATACTAATTTAACAAATTTATTCATGAAAACCAGATCATGCGACACCTTAATGCTGTCCTGATAAAATTAAAAGTCTAAAAATAATCAAAAAACCTTATTCACTTCAATATTTTCGTATCTTACTGATATTAATGAATATTTAATTAATTTATACTTTCTCTGTCAAAAATTATATATACAAATCCTTGCAGCCCACGATAGATTCTGGTAATAAACCATCTTTCTTGTATTCATGGACCTAAGGTGGGATTGTTAATGCCTACAGCTAAAAAGAAGTCGAGCTCTAAAAAAGCCACTACCAAAAAGAAAGTTGCTGCAAAAAAGACCGTAGCAAAAAAAGCGACTGCCAAAAAGAAGGCTCCCGCTAAAAAGGTAACTGCAAAGAAAGCAGCACCTAAGAAAAAAGTCACTGCAAAGAAAAAGGCAGTGACTAAAAAAACGACGCCTAAGAAAAAGGCAGCTACTAAAAAAGCGGCACCTAAGAAAAAGGCAGCTACTAAAAAGGCGACGCCTAAGAAAAAGGCGGTGACTAAAAAAGCGGCACCGAAAAAGAAGGCTGCCGTTAAAAAAGCAACTGCCAAAGCCGTTACAAAGAAACCTGCAACAACCAGGAAAAAAGTCGCTGCTGTCAAGGCTAAAGGCACCCTGGCAAAAGCTGTCAAAAGTACATCTGCTCACGCTACCCCTGTTGAAGGGTTTGCCACTTATAAAATGAAAAGTGGCGAAGAGTATATGAATGAAGAGCAAAGTGAACACTTCCGCGGCCTGTTACTTGCCTGGAAAATGGATCTCATGACTGAAGTTGATCGTACCGTGCATCATATGCAGGATGAAGCAGCTAATTTCCCAGACCCGAATGACAGAGCAACTCAGGAATCTGAATTCAGTCTTGAATTACGCACACGTGATCGTGAACGTAAACTCATTAAAAAGATTAACGAATCAATTGCATTGCTGGATACCGATGAGTATGGATACTGTGAGTCTTGCGGTATTGAAATTGGAGTCAGGCGCCTTGAAGCACGCCCGACTGCAACGTTATGTATCGACTGTAAAACACTGGATGAGATCCGGGAAAAACAGCGTACATAAACTGGAATCCAGAGAAGCAGGTGATCACAATATATGTGCTTATAACACTGTGATCACCTGTTTTTGTGAATGAAATATCGCGGTCGCTTTGCTCCATCACCTACCGGCCCCTTACACATAGGGTCGCTGGTTAGTGCTGTAGCAAGTTATTGTGAAGCGAAGTCCCGGCAAGGACTTTGGTTATTACGCATTGAAGATCTGGATCCCCCCAGAGAAATCAAAGGCGCTACTCACAGTATTATTTCTACACTGGAAAAATTTGGCTTTGAATGGGATGAAGATATTCTATATCAGAGTAAACGCACCGATTTATATCTGGATACAATCGATGCATTAAAACAGGAAGGTCAGATTTATTCTTGTCAATGTAGCCGCGCCGAAATAAAGAAAACAGGCACGCCAACTCCTTTTGGAATTCGTTATGCCGGAACTTGTCTTAAAAAAACACTTGAAGAAGTACGCGCTAAATCAATTCGTATTAAAGTACCTGACGAAATTATTCAGTTTAAAGACCGGATTCAGGGAAACTATCAACAGAACCTCCAGCAGGATATCGGTGATTTCATTATTAAACGTGCCGATGGAGAAATTGCCTACCAGCTTGCCGTAACCGTCGACGATGCCCAGCAAAACATTACAGACATTGTACGTGGCAGTGACTTGCTCGACTCAACACCACGGCAGATTTACCTGCAACGACTACTTAACTACAGACAACCAGGCTACGCACATGTGCCTGTTATTGTGAATAAACGTAATGAAAAACTGAGCAAACAGACATACGCAAAGCCAGTTGATCCCTCTCAAAGCTCACTGACACTCTTCCAGTGTTTATGCTATCTTGGTCAAAACCCGCCTGATTTATTACAACATGCTTCTCAAAATGAGATCTGGGCATGGGCAATCGGGAACTGGCAACTGCAAAATATTACCAAAGCTTACAATATTCCTGAAATTGATACCCTGATAATTTAATATTAAAAACAACTAATTAGGGAACAATGTGACAACAGACATACACCCATTTATTAATGCATTTCGAGGTAGCTTTACAGGCATACTTCGCTGGCCTCAACTGGATGAACTATGGGTGACCATTCGCAAAGATAATACCCGGGACTGGTACATCTATGCTGTTGGCGAAACGCCTCCGGAAAAAACTTCAGGTACCGAAAAATTACTCGAATTCATAGATGCTATGGACAAACTACTACGTGATGAACATAAAGAAGACTACTGCGGCGTGGTTTACGTAGATAACCGCGAAACCCCGACATTCGTCAAAATATTCGACCCTAATAATCTGGGTGTCACCTGTGGATTTAGTGATAACCCACCTCTGCCTGGATGGATCTTATCCAAAATGCAACCTGTCGACTTACCTAGCGCATTACCAGGACCTGGTAATCGCAGACGCTGGTGGCAACGGATATTTACAAACTGAATGCTGAACCAACATCTTTCAATAATTACATTTAAGCTCCGGATGCGTAAAACCATTTTTGTTTTACACCCCTATCGTTATCTGGTATTAAGTAACTTAAGAAAATAAATTAATAGCTGTATAACAGGAGCGCCTCATGTCAGAAAAGGTCTATGACATCCCTTCAAATATTGCTGACAAAGCTTATATTAACGAGCAGGATTATCTGGAAATTTATCAACGCTCTATAACAGACCCTGAAGGTTTTTGGGCTGAACAGGCCGATAAATTTCTAAGTTGGTATAAGCCCTGGGACACCGTATGTGATTGCAGCTACGACGTCGAGAACCTGCATATCAAATGGTTTGAAGGTGGCAAACTTAATGTCAGTTACAACTGTATTGACCGACATCTTGATCAACATGCAGACAAGGTCGCCATTATCTGGGAAGGCGATGATATCAATGATGACCAGAAAATTACTTACCGCGAATTACATGAACATGTCAGTAAGTTTGCCAATGTTCTAAAGCAACGAGGTGTGAAAAAAGGTGACCGTGTATGCATCTATATGCCCATGGTACCTGAAGCCGGATATGCGATGCTCGCCTGCACACGTATTGGCGCAGTACATTCAGTTGTGTTCGGTGGCTTTTCACCTGAATCTCTGAAAGACCGCATTCTGGATTCTGATTGTCAGGTTATTATTACCGCAGATGAGGGTGTACGTGGCGGAAAACATATCCCATTAAAAGCCAATGTTAATCAAGCGGTTGAGGCATGCCCCAATGTACACACCATTGTAACCATCAAGCGTACCGGCAGTACTGTTGACTGGACCGAAGGCCGCGATGTCTGGTATCACGATGCCATGGCTGCTGCCTCTGCTGACTGCCCACCCGAGCAGATGGATGCCGAAGATCCGATGTTTATTTTATACACATCTGGCTCAACGGGAAAACCCAAAGGAATACTACACACAACGGGCGGCTATCTGCTTTACGCAGCTATTACCACCAAATATACATTCGATTTACATGAAGACGACATTTTCTGGTGTACAGCTGACGTTGGCTGGATCACCGGCCATAGTTACCTGCTCTACGGCCCGTTGGCAAACGGGCTGACAACCGTCTATTTTGAGGGCGTCCCCAACTATCCTGATGCGTCCCGTTTCTGGAAATCCGTTGATAAACACCAGGTAACCGTTTTCTACACAGCACCCACCGCAATTCGTGCACTAATGCGCGAAGGTAATGACCCGGTCACATGTACCTCACGAAAAAGCCTGCGAATTCTGGGTACTGTAGGAGAACCGATCAACCCGGAAGCCTGGGAATGGTACCATAAGGTTGTTGGTGACAGTCGTTGTCCAATTGTAGACACCTGGTGGCAAACGGAAACGGGCGGACATATGCTCACCCCGCTACCCGGCGCGACCAGACTTAAACCAGGATCAGCAACGCGGCCCTTCTTTGGTGTTACCCCCGGACTCATTGATACTGCTACTAACAAGCTGATCGACGGTGATAAAGAGGCTGAAGGTGCTCTGGTAATGACCACCAGCTGGCCAGGTCAAATGCGAAGTGTCTATGGGGATCACCAGCGCTTTATCGATACATATTTTAAAGATTACCCCGGATATTACTTCAGTGGCGATGGCGCCAAACGTGATGCTGATGGTTACTACTGGATAACCGGGCGTATGGATGATGTCTTGAATGTATCAGGTCATCGCATGGGAACTGCGGAAGTTGAAAGTGCTCTGGTACTGCATGAGGCCATCGCTGAGGCTGCTGTTGTTGGCTACCCTCATGAGATCAAGGGACAAGGAATTTATGCCTATGTCACCCCTGTAATCGGCGTGGAGCCAGATGAAAACCTGCGTCAGGAATTAATAGCATTAGTACGCCAGGAAATTGGCCCCATAGCCAAGCCTGATATTATTCAGTGGGCACCTGGGTTACCTAAAACCCGCTCAGGGAAAATCATGCGCAGGATACTTCGCAAAATCGCTGAAAATGATGTCGACAATCTGGGAGATACTTCGACGCTGGCAGACCCGGCAGTCGTACATGATCTGGTTAAAAATCGTGCAAACCAATAAAATTATCCCGGTAACAGAAAACTGCTACCGGGAAACTCCAGTCTAGAACCCTGGTTTAAGTCCAAGCTTTTTGAAAAGAATATACCCTGGACAAATACCCGTCAGACCTGCAAATGCCATGGCTGCCGGTGGTATATACAGTACCCAGTGTACATTCTGAAATCCGGTTAACCAGATTCCGAATACAGTCAAAGCTGCCATCACAATAAAAACAACACGTAATGCAGACATAAAATACCTCCAGTCAAGTTATCAGTTTTTTATAGTACATGATTTTAACCGTGATTAATCAGGCGGGTTCAAAGGTATTTTTTACTTTAAGTATGTATCATTACATACTGTATTTTATAGTTATTTAAAATAAATATATGAGACTCATTTAACCGGAACATTTTCTTCATTTTTTTGCATTAAATCTTAATTCCACCTCATTAAGAGTTATTTCCATTAAGCATGCAGGGCCTCCGCCATGTAATTCAGCTTGCGGGTAAAACAATAACCAGAACCGGTTGTCTTTTGGGTCCTGATATAATTTCTCCCATCCTGCCGGATCAACTTTAACCAGTTTAAGAATATCCGATATTAACCATTCTATTCTTGCACAAGCTTTATTTGGCTTCACCTGATCTTCAACAACATTCCATTTGCATTCAATCAAGGTTTCTTTTTCTGATATAACACTCATCATTCTGATTTAACCTGAATTATCATTACTGGCAGACCGCCTGAGTACTTCTGTCACATCCACCTGATATGAGCGATACCAGCACCCACTTCCTTTTGCCTGTGCTCGCACATGCTCAGGATCGCGCTTCCAACGCTCTACCTGTTCCAGGTTATCCCAATAAGAAATTGTCAATTCAGTGTCATCTTCACAGACACTGATAAACGACGTGCATCCATATTTTGATTTCGCCAGCAATCTCAATTGCCTGGCTACACGATAATACTCATCATCTAGTTGCGCCAGTTCAGCCCTGAAAATAACCGCAATCATGATTTATTATTACCAAAGTTAACCTTAGCATTCCTGCTCATCAACCAACTCCGTATCATCATGACTATAAGCGGGTGAACAACTACACATAATATACATATCATCTCTGCCAGAATTCGTTACATTATGAATCGTTCCAGGTAATATTACGATGGTGTCCCCCTTATTAATACTTAAATCACTGTCACCAAGCCGCATGCACCCCTCTCCCTGGGTAACATGATAAATTTCTTCACTGGTATGATGCAGATGTTTACGGGTGGTTACACCAACGGGGATAATGGCTTCAGCCAGACTCTGGTTATGACCGTCGTTTGCATCAGGGTGCATTAACTCTCGTATTATTGAACCATCTTTAGTCACGTAAGGGGGGATATTATTATATTGAGTCTTCATTAGCGCAGTATTACCGGACGCCATCATTTTTTCAATACTTATTATTAACAGTAATTTTTCATCATCAGGTTAACCTACCAGCTCATAATCTGGCACAGCAAGAACTGACGGAGTGCAAATAAGCAATTATTACTCAGCCTCGAGCTACGCTGAATTATTTTTGATAACCTGTGCTTTTCTAAGGTATACGCCTGCAACAACGACCATTAGCGAAATCAGCATTTGACCAAAGACATGTTTATATTTAACGAAAGTATCTAACATACCCGACATATCGTCTACACGCATAAAGATAAGTTGAATATAATATCTGGTATTATAAATATTACCCAAAAACAATAATACGCCAAGCACAATCAAAAAAAGCCCTATTAGCCTGAGTGTTTTAGCTGACATTTTACTTCGATTTTTATTGATTTTTACAACACCTTTATTTTTATAGCTGGAAATATATTTCAAACCAGAAAACCCTGCAATCACCATGATGCAAGCGACTACAAGATTGGTCACATCAACAGGAAAACCATTTAGCCCACCTGCTCCAAACAGCAATATAAATCCGATAATAATGGCGACGACTGATAAAGGCCTGACAATCTGAATTAAAACCGGCATATAAATTCCTCCCTGATTATAGAAAATTTTTAACTGTTGATTCGCATCTGAGACTTTTACTTCATCCCCGCTGAGTGTACTTATGATTCACTACCAGATGTATACTCAGCAAACATATCCGAAGACCCTGCTCCATCAATATCTCTCATAACCTGCCCTGCTCTGGATTCTTCATAAATAAACACGGGGTCGAAATTTCGCAGTAAGCTGGCTGCCAGTAATGTGAAAGATGATGTTGCCATAGGTATAAATATAAAACTGAATTCAAAAAGATTATTCCATATACCTGCAGCATCGCCTGGTAAAATAAAAATAATGTAAAGGTAAGCTCTGGCATTATAGATATCACCAGCCAGCATCAAACTGGCAAATAAAATCAGAAGCAACGATACCAGATTGACGACGTTTGCCGTTTTAAAGCATTCTCGGTATTTTTGTTTTGTTATCTGAAGCCCCACAAAACCTGTAACAAGCAACATCATCGCTATCATTAATAATGTAATATCGAAAGGCTGATTTGTTAGCCCTGAAGAGCCAGGCAAAACCATCAAACCACTAACCAGTGAAACAAAGGCTACTATCCTGATTATTTGATTCATTTTCATATTAATCTCCCTGAATATACCTGTAGTAAACAAAATATTTTTTCAGTACTTACTCACAGTAGCTACTACCTGAATTTTATGTTGTCATAACAACTAATCTGGCACGCGCAACAACGCTAACCTGAAAATTCAAAGTCTGTATGTGTTTCTGAATTATTTACGTAATGACGGACGTCACTAAAAAGGTATTTCCCTGTTACTTCTGTCATACCTGACATCCCCAAATCCCTGATTCCTTACTAAACTACAGCCTATGATAGCAAGATCACCGCTTCGGGTCACTACTTGCTGGCTCACACTAACAGCATGTTGACTATCTATATGATTAAACAGCTTTTCTATAAAATAAAAAAGGGCTCAACAGAGCCCCTTTTTATTTTGATGGCAGTGTTAACTATTCATTTACTGCCTTCATGCTAAGCCGAATACGGCCCTGCTTATCAACCTCAAGTACCTTGACCTTGATAACATCACCTTCACTTAGTTTATCACTAACCTTTTCAACACGTTCATCACTGATTTGTGAAATGTGCACCAGGCCATCTTTACCCGGCAAAATATTAACAAATGCACCAAAGTCCATCAGTTTTGCTACCTTGCCTTCATAGATTGTACCAACTTCAACATCAGCAGTAATCAGTTCAATACGCTGACGAGCGTCATCACCTGCAGCCTGATCAACACAAGCAATCTTGACTACGCCATCATCAGTGATGTCAATCGATGCACCGGTTTCTTCAGTAATCTGGCGAATCGTTGCGCCACCTTTACCAATAACGTCACGAATCTTTTCAGGATTGATACTGAAAGACATGATGCGAGGCGCATAAGCTGACATTTCTTCTCTATGAGAGCTGATAACCTTGCTCATTTCATCCAGAATATGCAATCGACCCAATTTGGCCTGTGCAAGTGCCTGCTCCATAATTTCCTTGGTGATACCATCAATCTTGATATCCATTTGTAACGCGTTAACACCTTCACTGGTACCGGCTACTTTAAAGTCCATATCGCCAAGATGATCTTCATCACCCAGAATATCTGTAAGAACGGCGAACTGATCACCTTCCTTAATCAGACCCATCGCAACGCCCGCAACAGGTGCCTTGATAGGTACACCGGCATCCATCAGCGAGAGGCTGGTACCACAAACAGAAGCCATAGAACTTGAACCGTTAGATTCTGTAATTTCTGAAACCACACGAATCGCGTAAGGAAATTCCTCGATTGTTGGCATAACAGCCTGAACACCACGTTTTGCTAACCGTCCATGACCAATTTCACGTCGCTTGGGACTGCCAACAAAACCAGTCTCACCAACGCTGTATGGAGGGAAGTTATAATGCAACATAAATGGAGCGCGATAAGAACCTTTCAGATCATCAATGATTTGAGAATCTTTAGTTGTACCCAGTGTTGTCACAACAATTGCCTGGGTTTCACCACGAGTGAACAACGCTGAACCATGTGTGCGAGGTAAAACACCTGTTCGAACTGTGATCTGACGAACCGTACTATTATCACGTCCATCAATACGTGGCTTACCATCAATAATACGACCACGTACAATTTTCTTTTCCAGCTTTCCAAACGCACCCTGGACTTCAGCTTCACTAAGTGAAGCATCATCTTCACTCACCAGCTTTTCAATAACACTGTTACGCAATTTACCCACGGCATCGTAACGCGCCATTTTTTCAGAAATCTGATACGCCTTATCCAGATCATTTTCACATGCATCTGCAACAGCCTGGGCAAGGTCTGTGTTTACTGCAGGTGCATCCCATACTGGAGATTCGGCACCTACCATTCCGGCGAAGTCTTTAACTGCCTGAACGACCGTTTGCATTTGTTCCTGACCGTAAAGTACAGAACCCAGCATAACTTCTTCTGAAAGTTCTTTCGCTTCTGATTCAACCATCAGTACAGCATGTTCAGTACCCGCAACCATCAGGTCAAGATCAGAATCATCCATTTCACTAATGGTTGGATTTAATACATATTCATCATTGATATAACCAACACGTGCAACACCTAATGGACCATTGAATGGCAGGCCTGAAATTGCAAGCGCTGCCGAAGCTCCAATCAGTGAAGGTACTTCGGTTTCAATTTCCTTGTTCAGGGACATAACCGTACAGATAACCTGTACTTCGTTTGTGTAACCTTTAGGAAACAGGGGGCGCAGTGGGCGATCTATCAATCTTGATGTAAGCGTTTCTGCCTCACTGGGACGTCCTTCTCTGCGGAAAAAGCCGCCGGGGATTTTACCGGCAGCATAAGTTTTTTCCTGGTAGTTAACCGTTAACGGGAAAAAATCTCTGCCAGCTTGCCCATCTTTTTCACCGACGACGGTTACCAGTACGACTGTGTCGTCCATATTAACCATAACTGCGGCTGAAGCCTGACGAGCGATTTCCTGGCTTTCAAGTACTACCGTATGTTTTCCATACTGAAATTCTTTTCTTATAGGTGTTGGTATCACGTGATTTATCCTTGGCTAGTACTGAAACTTATCGACGCAGACCTAAGCGTTTGATCAGGTCCTGGTAACGGTCAACATTTTTATTCTTCACATAATCCAGCAGTTTACGACGCTGGTTAATCATGCGCAGCAAACCTCGACGCGAATGATGGTCATGCTTGTGTTCCGCAAAATGGCCCGTTAATTTATTGATATTGGTTGTTAACAACGCTACCTGAACTTCCGGGGAACCTGTATCGGAACCGGACTGTTGGTATTCTGTAACAATATTGGATTTTTCTTCAGCACTTAACATTTAAAATATACTCCTGATAGATCTAACTAAAGCAACTTACATCAAGCGGCGTATTTTACCTTCCAGGCACGTAAGTAACAAGCCAAAATGATAAAAAATTCGTGAAAAGATAATAAGTTAGGTTAACTACTATCCCTCCGGTAAATTGTCGCAAATGCTCAGATAAATCACACCCGCACTGGCAAACTTCAAAAACTTTCAGTCTCGATAAAACAGTGATTTATAAAGCTATATTAATCAGTTAGTTAAATAACTAATATTATGTAGTCTCTAGACTAATTATCTAACTGGAACAGCCGTTTAGGCGCAATTTTACCATCATCTGCAACTTGCCCAACACCTATAAACTGCTGCTTGTCTGCATTGTATATACGTACCCAGCCTTCTGTCGGTGCTCGTGGTACCTGAACAGGCTGCCCTTGCAGCAGGTAATAAGACATGTCTGCGTTCAGCTGTACATCCGGCCAATGCATTAATGCTGCATCCATTGGTAACAATAAATCGTCGAGTGCATCCCGATCAGTCTCGCGTAATGCTTCAAGCTGCTCTACCGTCACCATTTTATCGGCATCCTGAAAAGCCCCGACTGTCAGGCGCCTCAATGCGGTTACATGCGCGCCGCAACCCAGTTTAGCGCCAATATCTTCAACGAGCGTGCGAACATACGTTCCCTTCGAGCAACTTACATCCAGCTTTAGTGTATCGCCTTCAATCGCTAACAAATCAAGCGCATAAATTTTAACTGAACGTGCCTTGCGT